>JAESGG010000149.1_pt1 | contig 14771 bp, 21 predicted proteins | sample 9266231 | NCBI WGS metagenome assembly JAESGG01 (sample SAMN14515337, study PRJNA621664) | algae metagenome | isolation source: Aphanocapsa sp. GSE-SYN-MK-11-07L and co-occurring heterotrophs from wet... | place: USA: Grand Staircase Escalante National Monument, Utah | collected 2006-04-16 | reverse complement strand
AAACCTATCAGACAGGTCGAAAAGTAGCTGAAGACTTCAAATCCAACCCGAAAATTGTTTTTGATGAATTCTTGCCTCAATGGAATTACACCGCAAAGCCAAAATTACAGGTTATTTAATCCACGATTCTAAGACTGTGATTGTTGAATGGATTGAGGTGTTTTACAATCGACAGCGAATCCACTCGACCATCGGCTACTTAATTAAGGGATGGAATTCCCAGCACAGGGCAAGGAAAATCAGTCCCCAACTTCCGCACAATTGGATGATTTGCCGTCGTGCAGCCTAAAATCAGCAGCGCTGCCTGTTCTGATGCCACAATATCTGCCAACTCAGTCGCAGGATGTCCGAACCGAAGGTGGGTTTTCAGTGACCCTCGCCATTCATTGGCTAAACAACGAGCCTGCCAGAGGGCTTGGTCTGCCTGCCTCAGCAGTTCTGTTTGCAGTTGGGGTTGTTTAGCACTGATCGCTGCTGCTCTGACCAATGTGCTCACACCCCTGGGTTGGCTTGCATCCAACTCGACGGCACAGACCAAGTCAGAGTTATCAAGCGTGTAATTGTCTAGGTACTGGCTAATTGACTCACCATCTGCAACATAGACGACCTGCACCATCACTTCCCGACCGGTGGCCAGACGGGTTTGATGGGCAATCCAGAGGGTGAGGTCAAGGGCGGCATGACTTTTAGGTGAACTGTTGTAGCCAACCACGAGGGTAAAGCGATCGGCTGCAGGGATAGACTGACCAGGGAGTAAAACTAACTGGGTCAGTAAATCATTTCGATGAAGAGCGCTTTCGAGGCGCATGAGCATGGATTTGATATTCACTGTGCCTGCCTTTCTCTAAAACTGCAATTAACTGAGCGGTATAAACGGCAAGTCATCGCAGACCTACTGTTCAGGAAACTGGAACCGCTGATTATTAAGACTGTCAAGGCAACGCTGGACGCTGATTTGAAAGCGCCTCAGCCTCAACTACAGACAATTTGGACTGCTGTAGGAATGGTCTGGGCAAAGTCCCTTGCAGGCGATCGCCGGACAATTAGGCTCTTAGGCTGCTAATTTTACAAGCAACAAACAGAGCAATTTGCTCAGACTGCCACGCTGACAAGCGTTTTACAGGAACTGAAAAGCTGACCAATCATCTGGACAGAAAATTGACATTTCACAGCCGTATCCTCTCGAAATCATCAAAAGATGAGAGGTGGGGTAGGCGATCGCCGCTCTTAAGAGCCGACCGCTTTTGATTTAAAGGAGACCCCAAGGACAAGTGCTATATCTAGCGAAAGCCTTTAGTACTCCTTCCATTGCCGACGAAGTTAGCTGACGGGCTGAGATTGGAAGGTATCTCTCTCAAAAATGAGATTAGCCCCAAAACTTGGTTCCTCCGCTCCCAGGCAGACATTGGTTGATGACCAACCCTGGGATTAGGCTACCCACGAAATGTCAAGACTTAGTCATGAACTCAGATCAAGTATTCAAGCGAGTTCACTCACACCCCAACTTTGTACATCCTACAATAACTCTTTTGGCTGGGTGATTAATTTTTCTAATTAAAACCTTCGGCATAGATAATTTTGCTAGTTCTCAACGGTTCAAAATCGGCAAATTTTCTGCCTGGATTTCCCTCCCCGCCTCAAAAAGCTGCAAACAGTTGACTCGAATCGAAATAGCTCACAACTTCAATTTCTGCATCAGAACTGTGTTCGGGCAGTAACCATGAATCTTGTCTTCGCTTGCGACTACTTTTGTAATTTGAGTTACATTTTCTGACCTGAGTATTGATCAGATTTTCGTACAACCCCTTCTTTGAACTCAAACTAGACAATTAAGAGCAAATCGCTAAGATAGGAGATGCCGTTAAGATAATGGTCTTTCATAAATTGCAAGCGATAGCATAATAGGCTTGGTTCTTGCGTTATGTACCGTTAAAATCTAGCGATCGCCGTTCATAATTCCCCATGAGAGCAATGGAAAATAACACCTCTGAATTTACCCCACCAGAAGTGACTAAAGTAAAACCCCCAGTGGAAGTGGCCACGGTTAAGCCAAAGCCAATGAACATGATTGATCCAAGTGAAGGCCCGCTGACCAAAGTTGCTTCCGACCAGCCCTCAATGAATAGTGAACAAGATTGGCAGCAGACTGCCCAAGAAAAGCTGCGTTGGCTGCTGAATGAGTTTCCGCAGCAGTTTGATCAGTTTTCTGGGGAATACAAAAAGCCACTGACGACCGCCGGACTAGTCTTAACCACAATTCCGTTCGTGGCCTTGTCTTTGGCACTGCTAGAAGTAATTAACGCAATTCCCTTCTTCGCGCCTGTCCTAGAGCTGATTGGATTCGGCTATTCCAGTTGGTTTATTTACCGTTACCTGCTGTTTGCCGATCGCCGCCAGGATTTTTCTCAGCAGTTGAATGAATACAAAGAGCAGATTTTGGGCGACAAGTCTGGAAAGTAGTTAACTTTGCTCCATCGCAAATCTAAAAAGACCGACCAAGAGGCGCGCCGCGATAGGTGCGCCTCTCGGCGTTAATTCCTCAATCTGGTAGGTGAATGGACTTTAGTCCACCCATTCTAGCTGCCAAAGAATTTGATTGCCTTCCCGCCTTACTCTAGACACAACCCAGTTTCGCCACACCCACTCATCGCCCCGACTGGTGACGGCGCTGGCGTTAATGTCCATCAGGTCTGCCAGCTCAGAACTGCTGATTAGATACCCCTGTTTCGCCACTTCATCGGCAATCCGCAGGGTTTGAATTAGATTCTGCAACTGTCCCACCCGCAAGGTGCGAGACAATTGATTGTCGGATTCAGAGAAAATAGAGTGGGGTAGTTCTGGCAAATCTGACATGGCGATGAGTCACGGTGAAGCATGACCAAAAGACTATCCTAGCCACTGTCTGTAAACTTGTCGGTTTATCCTGCAACAGTACGAGAAAAATCTATGATTTCCCCCAACGCATTCCCCGCCGCAATTCCGGTTGAGCGAATTCGCTACGACGATCGCGGTTTGGTGCCGGCGATCGTCCAAGATTACCTGGATGGGACAGTGCTGATGATGGCTTGGATGAACCAAGCGTCACTGCACAAAACTCTAGAAACGGGTCAAACTTGGTTCTGGAGCCGCTCGCGGGCTGAGCTATGGCCGAAGGGAGCAACCTCAGGGCACGTCCAAAACGTGCGATCGCTGCGCTATGACTGCGACAGCGATACGCTGCTGATTGGGGTGGAGCAAATTGGTGATATTGCTTGCCATACGGGCGAACGCAGTTGCTTTCATCAAGTCGGCGAAGCCAAAGCCCCGCCGCCAGCCGATACGCTCTCGCAGGTGTTTGCAGTCGTCTGCGATCGCCGCGATCGCCCCCAGGCAAATTCCTATACCTGTAGCTTGCTGCAAGCGGGAGACAACAAAATTCTCAAAAAAATTGGTGAGGAAAGTGCCGAAGTAGTGATGGCCTGCAAAGATGACGACCCAGAGGCGATCGCGGGTGAAGTGGCAGATTTGTTCTACCACACGCTGGTTGCCCTGGCTCACCACAATGTAGATTTGCGGGCGGTCTATCGCAAACTGCAAGAGCGGCGATCCTGAAACTGGCGATCGTAGTCTGTTGGTCTTGGAGTCAAAAGTTTTAAAGAACAAATTTAGACAACGCAAAGCCTCAAGCCGTAGCAGCCCGAATCCAGTCCAGAACTTTGAGCGCCGTGATTGGAGCCAATAAAACGCCGTTGCGGTAGTGTCCCGTCGCCAGCAGCACGTTCTCATAGCCGTTCAGGGGTTCCACCACGGGAGCCGATCGCCCTTCGGGACGGGGGCGTAAGCCAGACCAACTTCGTATTACCTGAGCAGTCGCTAAATCTGGACACAGGGCGATCGCCTGTTGACGGACTTGTTCCAGCCGAGCTGCGTCAGCCACTAAACCTCCCGCCTCGGCAAACTCAACCGTGGCCCCCACCCAGAGATCCCAGGCATTCAACGGCACCAAATGCACATCCTCAGCTTGGATGACAGGACGAGGGGAATCAAGAGGGGTAGGACGGCGGAGGTGCAGGGCTTGCCCCAAAACTGGACGAATCTCGACTGGAGATTGCAGTTGCACCGTCAAAGGAGTCGAACCCAGACCGGCTGCTACAACTAGCCAGTCAACGGGAATGCTGCCTTGAGAGGTATACAGGGTTTGGACTTGCCCCTGATTGTTGCCAATTCGTTCAACTTGAGTTTGAAACTGCACGTTTGCTCCCCGCAGTTGGGCAGCTTGAATCAGGGCTTGCGTTAAGGCAACGGGATCAACCTGGCGATCGCGAAGCGAACAAACGCCCCCAATCGTTAACCCACTCCCCACCAGAGAGCGGGCCAAGCCAACTTCTGGATAGCGCTCGGCAACTTGCTCACGGCTGAGCAGCTGCAAGTCAAACCCCTGCAACTGCCGAACGGTCGCGACTTGCTGCCAGCGCTGCCAGTCTGCTGGGTCAAAACAAAGCTCTAAAATTCCCAGCCGATTGTAGGGAATCGCCTCACCCGTCAGGGCTACTAATTCTGGGATCAGGGTTTCATAGCGCTTAAGGCTATCCCAACGCAGTTGCAGGTGACGACCCTTCAATTTTTGGCTAAGCGCTCCAATTAGCACCCCCAAAGCTGCCCCGGTTGAGTGCCACTGCTCCGGCGATCGCTGATCGACGACCGTGACCGCTAGGTTGAGTTGCCCAGACAGCTCGTAGGCGATCGCTGCTCCGACGACTCCACAGCCAACAATTCCAACTTGGAGTGGAGTCATCGGGTCAAAGTCTAGCTTTCAGGCAAAAGCTGCAAGAAGCGATCGAAATCCTGCTCAGCTTTGCTGTAGGCTTGCAGGGCGTCGTCTAAATTATTCGTGGCTCCCGCTTGCTCAATATCGACAAAATCATCAAACAAAGACCGCGTGACTTTTGTGGCCGTCGCTTGAGCTTGCGGCAGCAGATTACGGTTCACGTTCCGCATGTCTAAAAACATTTGTCCCAAGGGGCCGCTCATAATTGCTTTGGCTTCTTCCCAGTCTTTGGACTCAATTTCTTTTTTTAAGTCGGTCATCCGCTGATAGTTGGCAACAATGTAAGTCTTATAGTCGGCAATTCGTTCTAATTGAACTGGAGTATAGGTAGGAGGAGCAGCTTGCACAGTTGAACCACCGCAACTGACCAAAAACGCCGTCGTTAGCGCTAAAACCCAAGTAAAGAGTCCGCGCCAGTTGATCCCGAAACCTGAGAAGCTCATAGGGCAAAGTTATCTCGCATTTACTCTAATGAGTCTATAGCAACTTTTGCCCAGATGGAATATCAGCCACTTTTCGAAAGTCTCGCTCCAAGAGGCTTTCAAAAATCACTTTGATCAGTTTAAGCATGAAGCTCCCTACCGATGACAGAGCAATCGTTGTAGCGACTAACCACCGGCTTTAGGAAAGTGATCAATCTGGGCATAGCCACTAAAAATTAACTTTTGGGCTTCAGTTTCTAGCCGATTAATCCGCATTGTCACCCCATCCAGGTCAAACCGATCTAGATCAACCATCCCATTCAGAATGTTGACAAAAGCTTCCGAAAGCCGCTCAGAAATCGCCTCGCTATCTGGAGCTACCGCTTGAAATTGAGGTTGACTGAACCCAATCCGGCGTCGTCGCTCTACGGTCAAGGTCGTAATCACATCGACTGGAATTTGACCGTGAAAGGGCAAGTCGGCGGTAGCTTGCAAATGCACCTGGTTATTGGCTAAAAGCTGCACCTGCACATTGGCAAAGTTAATCGGCTCATCGCCTGAAATTGCATCTAGTTCTGGGTTAGAAACATTCTCTAGTCGCTTTTGCACCAGTTCGGCTTGGAAAGCCTGGTTAATGCCTGCTTCCGACAGCACTACCTGGGCGATCGCCTGCACTGGCTGCTTGAGCCGAATTTGCCCCTGCAAAACCGAACCAAAGTCTAGCGTCACCGCATCTGTTTCAAACGACATTAGCTCAACCGGGAATTGGCGGCGAATCACTAGCGCTTTTCCCTGCATCTTAAAACTGTCAATACTGCCCTGAAGCAGTTTGCTAGAGGGGTAGCAGCGCACCTGCACTTCAACCGACTCACTCTGACTAAACAGATGAGCGATCGATTTACTGGCTACCGTATTCAGGAGCTGTTCACCAAAATCTGTTTGTGCAGATCCTTTAGAGCCAATCAGTCCACCCAGCATTGCACGTTCCTGATTTTGCGAAACATTTCTACGTTGTAACAAAACATAACAAATTCGACAATTCTTGACTGGCGGTAGATTGGGCGTTTTTGCTGTCGCAAACCTGCACAACTGCGCTGGCTTTGGCGAATAACTCTCGAATGTAAATCTGACTGGAAGAGGCTTTAAGCCATCTTCACTCTACTTAGAAGTGAACTGGTAGTGACGAGCAATGATCAGAATAATTAATCTCTGACTCAGAAAATTTCAAACAGTCCTCTCAATCCTAAGCATTGTTCAATCCGGCTAGGCGTAGTCTATGATGAAGGTCTAGGGGACAAAATTAAAAGTTCATGCGGCTAACTGTTTGCTGCCTTTCATCAATTACCAAAATTAAATCAAGCCAACTCAATGATTGATAGTATGACCCAGCAGGTTATTCAACCGATGGTCAAATTTCAGCGACAAGTCCGATCGCTTGTTGACTCTCGGAAACTCAAACCAACCGACAGCCTGTGGAAAGTTGCTCTCCTCTACGGCGAAGAGTGGAGTTTTTGGAAGCAGGAGCTACAGGACTTCGGCTTTTCAGTACAAGACCCAATTCAAGATCTGCTGGCCGTTGAAAGCTGGGACGAAGACTAAATAGACGGTAGCAAGTTTATGCGATCGCTCTAGGCATTTAAGCATCTAAGTCGCTCGGTTGAGATGTACCTCTTTTGACGATCGCTATCGTGAGAAGATGGCACTGCATCGTCAGAAGAGAATTATGCCAAAGTATGTGCTGTGGGGAAGCTACTGTCAGGATGTGCTGGAAAAGCGGACGCCCTATCGACAGGCTCATTTAGACGGATTGGCAGTCCAAAAGGCCGCCGGCCAATTGATTACAATTGGCCCAACCCAGGATGTGACTAGAGTGTTTGGGCTTTACGAAGCTGATAATGAGGCGATCGTCCGCCAACTGGTTGAAGCTGACCCCTACTGGAAAAATGGCATTTGGACAGAGTACGAAGTTTACGAATGGATTCAAGCCCTCTAGCCATCAACTGCGATGAAGATGGGGAGATGGCGATCGCTGTTTTTCGCCCTGCTGATTTCAGGCTGGGCAGACCCACTGCTGAGTGAAGCGAGCTCAGCCCAATCGGTTCTACCTATTCCCTATCCGCCCGCGGGTGGGCGATCGGGCAGCCGAGGTCTCACCCCGCCGCCTGCTTTTATTTCACCAACTTCAGAGCAGGGGCTACCGCTGTCTGTGCCTCCTCCTGTCCCAACACCTGGCTACTCAAATGTCAGCGTTGACTGTGGCATTTACCCTGGGACAAGGGGTGTAGCGATTAATAGAGGTTATGCCTGTCTAACTCGTCCGATTGACAATACCCCAACCGCCATCCCGCTCCGAGCGAATCCGAATTGCAGTCAGTATGCGGGGGCAAGAGCCTTTCATATTCCGGGCGGCGTGATTTGTCTCCAGAGATAGGGTAAGCTCGGTTAGGCCACAGTTGTGCCGCCTTGAAAGTAGTTTTCCAATTGCTCAGCATGATCATGGGTCAGCTCTTTTGGTAGCGTCTCACGGGTGAAAGCTTGCAGGGCTAGGACTTCTAATGGATCAGAAATGTGCAGATTGCCCTCGACACAGGCTTCGACGACAATGCAAATGGAGTGGACGCGGGGGTCGCGATCGGGAGCCGAGTAAACGCCTACCAATTGAGAGATTTCGACTAAGTCTAGTCCAGTCTCTTCTTTGAGTTCTCGCTTGACGGTGGTAGCGATGGTTTCTCCCCAATCGACAAAGCCGCCCGGCACGCCCCAGCGCCCATTATCTCGTCGCTGCATCAGGACAATTTGGCCATCTGGCAGGATTGGAATAATGGAGACGCCTGTGACGGGGTGGCGAAAAATTATCCCCAGTACGGTTTGGGCAAATCGCCATAGGCCTTTCATTTAGGTTTACCCGCTCAGGGTGGCTAAATCAGCCAACACTTCGGCCACATGAGTGTCTGGCTTGACTTTGCGATAGATTTTGGCAATTTTGCCGCTGGGATCAATTAAAAAAGTCTGCCGATAAATCCCCACCAGGTCTTTGCCCATAAATTTCTTCGGGCCGTAGCTTTCATACTGGGTTGCCACTTGGGCAGTTTCATCACACAGCAGTGGAAACGGCAGGTCAAATTTGTTGATAAATTTCTGGTGAGATTTAGCATTGTCGGTGCTAACCCCCAACACAAACCCGCCTTGAGCTTGCAGAATGGCGTAATTTTCCTTGAAACTGCACGCTTCCTTCGTGCAGCCGGGGGTGTTGTCGCGGGGGTAAAAGTAAAGCACAACCCACTTGCCTTGCAGATCGGTCAAAGTAATGCGATCGCCATTCGCATCTAGCAAACTAAAATCAGGAGCAGTGTCACCCAGGTTAAGAGGCATAGAATAGATTGAGGATTTTGCCATTGGTGCGATTAATTCAATTATCTCCGAAAACTTGTCCTTTAAAGTTGGTTTTGGCTGGGCTGCCCGCTGGTGATCCCGGCAGTCCTAACTTAAGTCGTGAGTGCCTTAGTGCTATTTCCCAAAAGCGATCGGTCTAAAACAAGCATTCATTTTTGCCGCTTCCAGATGATTGAGCGCTACATTGTGGCTGAAATGGCGGCTCCTTTTCTGTTTGGGGTGGTTGCTTTTACGGCCGTTGCCTCGGCGATTGGCATTATCTTTGACCTTGTACGCTTGGTTTCCGATGGCAAGATGTCTCTGGCGGCCGCCTTCACTGTTTTTGGGCTGGCCTTGCCTACCTATCTGGTACTGGCGTTTCCAATGTCAATGCTTCTGAGTACGCTCCTGACTTACAGCAGTCTTTCTAAAAGCAGTGAAATTACTGCTCTCAAAAGTTTTGGGGTGAGTGCTTATCGGATGGCGGTGCCAGCAATTTTAGCGAGCTTAGTGATGACCGGGATTACCTTTGTTTTTAACGAAGCGATCGTCCCTGCTACCAGCTACCAAGCTGAGCTGACACGGGCCCAAGCCCTCGATCGCGTCCAGTCTCCCTATCGAGATAAAAACATTTTTTATCGAGAGTTCGTCGGTGATGCCCTGGCGCGAATTTTTTACGCACGCCGGTTTGATGGCAAAAAGATGCAGCAGATTAGCATCCTCAATTTTTCTGAAGGTAAACTGAAAGAAATTTTGGTGGCTAAGACTGCGACTTGGAATCCAGCGGCTGAAGCGTGGGACTTTAGTGACGGCACACTTTACCGCCTAACCGCCGACCAGTCCTATCGGGAAATTGACGCATTTAGTCGCAAGCAGTTGGCTGTCCCCCGGACTCCTCTAGACTTGGCGATGGAAACTCGCCCTCCGACCCAGATGAATGTGGCTGAGGCAACTCGATTTTTGAGTCTAGTTGAACAAACTGGAGACGAGCGCTGGATTCGTAAGCTTAAAGTCCAAATTCAAGAAAAATTTGCCCTGCCGTTTGTTTGCGTTGCTTTTGCAGTTGTGGGTACAGCCCTGGGCATCCGATCGCGGCAGGCGACAAACTCAAAGGGGTTTGGGCTGAGCGTCATGATCATTTTTGGCTTTTACTTGGTCAGCTTTATTTGCTTGTCTCTAGGAGAGGGTGGGTTACTCTCACCCTTAATGGCCGCTTGGTTGCCCAAGCTGGGCTGTTTCGGAATCGGGCTATTTTTATTAAGTAGGGCAGCTCGTTAGCGTCGATCGCTCAGCTTAGCCAATTTTAATTATTTTCCAGAGGATTAATGATGAGCGAATCAGAAGAAAATTTAGTCACGGCTGAGTCGGCCGCCCAAATGGCAGCGCTTTTGCAGTCTCTCCGGCGCAAAGAGGGCAATTGGGTTGCTTGGGGGCACGCCTGTCAAACCCTTCAAAAAGGCGGATACACGCCCCAGGCAATTTTTGAAGCAACCGGATTTGAGCCGATCCAACAAAATCAAATCATTACCGCTGCCCAAATTTACGAAACAATTCGGGAAGCTGCCCCGGACGTGCGCGAGTATTTTGGGACTAAAGGCAGCGATGTTTTATACGAATTTCGGATTCTCACCCAGCCAGAGCGAGTCAAAGCGGCCAGTTTGGCCTGGGAGAAAGAACTTGACGCTGAGTCCGCTCACGATCTGGCCAAGGCGCTCAAAGATTTTTCTCGGCTGGCCCGTCTACCGGAAGGGTTTAACGATGGGGCTGGAGATGCGGTTGCTTACCAGTGCTGGAAGCTGGCCCGTCAACAGGACAATTTACAAGAGCGATCGCGGCTGATTGCCCGTGGGCTGAGCTACGCCGAAACCGCCAGCGCCCGTCAACAAATTGAAAAGCTGCTGACAGACTTTACCGTCGTCAAAACCCAAGCCGCTCCCCGTTTGCCACTGTATCGGCTCGATTCAGAAGAAGACTTACCCCGGATGATTCCGATCATCGGTTGCTTGCCGCTGACCAAAGCTGACCTCCGAAGCGTGCCTTTGCTAGAAGAACAGGGCCCCTTTCGCATGGTGCAGTTTAAGGGGGAGGGGGCCTGGGTGGCTGTTCCAGGCTGGCAGGTGATTTTGGCAGCAGAAGACCCAGTGGGATTGTTTACAACTTGCGATCGCTTGCCCGCTAACTTCCCTGGCGGCAATCAAGAACAAGTGTTAGTGATTGTTGATCGCCAGCAGCGAGAGTGGCGATCGGACAGCTATTTTTTGGTCGAGCGCTCTGAGCAGATAGAAATTCAGTGGTTTGAATCTGAACCGACTGCATCTTTGCTGGCGCAAGTCATTTTAGTCATGCGACCCAAACAAATTTTGGATGAGTCTGCCACGACTAATCTCTGGCTGATGGATGAATAAGGGCGATCTGTATCGAGTCAAATCTTCATAAAGATGTTAACTATTGATGCATTTGTTAATGGAGGGTGAAAGATTTTGGTAAAAATTCAGCTAAAGATGCCGTTTATTTGCAAGCTTTAAGGAGAGAAGCAATTGTTTTTACCTACATTATTGGCGACTGTGCCTCCAACCCTGCAATGGAGTCCTGTGGTTGGATTGATCATGATCCTGTCTAATATTGCCGCGATCGCAATTGGAAAATATACAATCAAATATCCGAGCGTTGGCCCAGCCATGCCTTCTTCAAATCTGTTTGGCGGGTTTGGCTTAGGGGCAGTTCTCGGCACCACCTGCTTGGGTCATATCTTGGGTGCAGGGGTAATTTTGGGCTTAGCCAATGCAGGAGTCATCTAGTTTCTAGATCCTGACAGTCATTCTTGAGTGATCCAAAGGGTTTGAGGGTGTTTGCTCTTAAACCTTTTTTTGTCGGTACTTGCAGAAGCGATCGCGATAGCAGTTGAAACAAATAATTTTGAAAGTCTTGCAGAGGGAAACCTTCAAAATCATTTGAGCAGTGGGCACTATATAATCAGCTCGCTCTGCTTTGCATCTAACTCCTCGCACAATAACGCCGATAACAACTGAAAGATGGTCAAAATCCTGCTGATTGAAGATAACGAGATGAACCGAGACATGCTGTCTCGACGGCTAGTCCGCAAAGGCTACAACGTGGTGATGGCGATAGATGGTCAAGACGGGGTTGAGCAGGCCCAGCGTACCGCTCCAGACTTAATCTTGATGGATATGAGTTTGCCGGTGATTGATGGCTGGGAAGCCACACGTCAACTCAAGTCTGCCGCTGACACCCAACAGATTCCGATTATTGCCTTGACCGCTCATGCCATGTCTGGCGATCGCGAAAAAGCTTTGGCTGCTGGCTGCGACGATTACGATACCAAACCGATTGATCTGCCTCAACTTTTGGCTAAAATTGAAGCTCTCTTAACCCAGTGACTCACCAAGCCAACCCGTCCGGTTTTGCGGCTAAGTTTGTTCATCCCTTCTATTCTAGCCAGCGCCATTGTGACTTCTAAATTTGGTGATTTTGATTGCAATCGATCTGAGCTAGGCGACCTGCGGCAAGAATTCAGCACTTTGATCCATACCATTCTTGATCACAGTCAGTTCTTGTCAGCCGAATGCCCCAGTCAGCAGGCAATGATTCTAGACAAAATCATCCAAGCCAACCAACAGCTACTTGCAGATATCGATCAGCGGCTTACTCTTCCTATTACGGGTTCACCTGAAAAACTGGCTAGCCAGATTCGGCACGATTTGCGCAGCCGTTTGACCGTCGTTTTAGGCTATACGGAAATGCTGCTGGAAGAAGAGGAAGAAATGGCTCAGCAACCATCGAGGCTGGCCAGCATCTTTGCTACTGCTCAACAAATCCTGGCGCTGACCGACAAAATTCTGCCCACCTTGTTTGTTTGAAGGTGTTTACTCACTCAAAACTCTAAAAGCTGAATACGCCCTTAAAATTTGCCCTATTTGTGTGTATCATCGATCAAATTTTGACCGAAAAACCTTTATCTTACTGACTTCGGTATCTGTTATGTTCACACGACATCCTCTCGCTTTAGGGCGCTGCCGATCAAGACAAGGGGCGATCGGAGTGACCCTGCTTTGCTTAATGACGAGTCTAATGCAGCCTTTCCCTACCTTGGCGCTAGAATCTCAAGTTTTGCTGGCGGCCAGGATTACGGGTGAAGGCAGCTTGTCAATGCCAGATGGCAGCACCTACCAAGGTGAGTTGTTGAATGGGCGTTACAACGGCAGGGGAATATTAACCTATGCTGATGGCACCAAGTACGATGGCGACTTTCGCAACGGTAAATACGATGGGAATGGCATTTTAGCCTATGCCGATGGCTCTCGCTACGAAGGTCAATTCAAAGGCGGAAATTATGATGGCCCAGGACTGTTGACCTTAAGAGATGGCACGAAGTATCAGGGCGATTTTGCAGCAGGTCAATACAATGGCAAAGGGCTGCTGATGCTACCCGATGGCACCCGCTACGAAGGAGGATTCTTGGCGGGGCAGTATGATGGCAAAGGGCTGCTGGCATTGCCCGACGGCACCCGCTACGAAGGAGGGTTTTTGGCTGGGCTTTATGAAGGCAAAGGGGTACTGAACCTACCTGACGGCAGCAGCTATACTGGCAATTTCGTCAAAGGAAACTTTGATGGCATCGGCGTATACACGATGAGTAATGGCGCTCGAATTGTTGCCACGTTTAAGAACGGCAAGTATTCAGCCCGCTAAAAACATAGCGCTTCGCGCCTGAATTCATTGAGGTTATTTCTTTGTAGCTAAGGGGTGATGTCCTTAAACCCTCTGGAAGATAGGAGTTCGAGCATTGTGACAGGACGCTCAAGATGGCCCATTGCCATCGCTGGGGTCTGGTTTTTCTGTAATCCCCAATGGGGTCGAACCCAATTATGAATCAACCGCTGCACGTTCAAAGCTCGCTGTAATCCTTCAACGACTTTGGCATAGTGATTTTGTCGTCTGTGATAAGCGCTGGCTCGTCGTCGAAGCGAACTATTCTGGGCTTCATTGTGATTAGCATGAACCTCTGATTGAGGACTGATAGTCGTAAAGGATCGAATCCATTCCCTGGGGCTAGCCCAATCCCAGACATAAGAAAAACTGACCTTGCTCCGAAAAAGTGGACATTCTCGAAGAGTCGACACCTTAGGCGCATGTTCACATAGCGCAAAAACCCCGTAGGCTATTTACAAGCGATCGCTGCTGCCTTAGCATCTTTGCGGGCCTAACTTGGATCAATAATGGCGGAGAGAGTGTCCATAGATTAAAACCATAAGACTCTTTCATTGCAAGGGTTCTGTTTTTTGCATTATTGATTATGCCCCAAATCTTATCCCTCTAGAAGGATTGCTAGGAGATTTCAACTGGCGACAAGTTACCTTAACTCTTTAATTATCCCGGTTGGAAAGAGTGTAGGTTCTTAATTTTTTACTTGCTATTGCCTACTGCCTACTGCAATGCCGAACCCACAACCCCACGATGAAAAAATTGCGCTGTGTGCCAACGGCGCAAGAAGTTATTGGAGTCAGCCAAAAAAGCAAAAGAGCGGAAGAAGGGTTAGGGCATCGCCAAGAGTTTTTGGGTCAAAGGGCTAGGCGCTTGATCTATGGTTGCCAACACTTCTCTTGTTAAACTCAAGACCGATGGATCTTGGCAAGCGGCAGCCGTGTTCAAAGCTTGGCGCAGGGAAATTGCCCTATCTCTTTTGGCTGAAGCCCTCATTTGGAAAATGTCTGCGGCTTCCTCTTGCGTCAAATCTCCATCCATTGTGTACGCCTTAACGGCTGAGTCCATCATTTTAAGCCCGCTCTGATATACCCTGATGGACGAAACCGTCATATTCCGTCCAATGCCGCAAATCTGATCCGTGGCAGAACCGGCCACCGCTGGGGCAGAAAAAATACTGAGCGCTGCAACGATACCAACAGGGATAAATTTGAGTTTCATGGCGGGGTAGAGGATTATTAGGTGTTTTTATCATGCCCAGTCACAAGCAAAAATCTAAAACAATGTCTGAAGTTTCAAAAGAAAGCAGCTTGAATTTCCTTTAGAGTATGTTTGTAAACAAAGATTACGAGAGGAGTGACTGAATTCTACTAACAGAGAGGATTAGGAAATCAGAGTTGCATGAGGCTAAGAGAATGGGACAACTCAAAACTTACGGCAGTGATTTA
>JAESGG010000148.1_pt1 | contig 14967 bp, 11 predicted proteins | sample 9266231 | NCBI WGS metagenome assembly JAESGG01 (sample SAMN14515337, study PRJNA621664) | algae metagenome | isolation source: Aphanocapsa sp. GSE-SYN-MK-11-07L and co-occurring heterotrophs from wet... | place: USA: Grand Staircase Escalante National Monument, Utah | collected 2006-04-16 | reverse complement strand
CAAACCGGGCGAAAAGTGACGGAGGAATTTAAGCAAACAATGGCGATTGTCTTTGATCAAGAATTGCCGCAATGGAACTACACTGCCAAGCCACAATAAAATTGCATCTTATTCAATTCATGATCCTTAGGGCCTTGATAGGCCCGATGCAAAATCGCCAACAAAAAGCGATAGATTGCCAGCGTTGTTGGCGGATTATCCGCCTGGATTTCTCGCAGCTTTTCCCAAGTGGCAAATAGCTCCGTCAGGGATATCTCCTGCCGTTGCCAGGCTTGACTGACTACAGGAATCCAAGGTTGATCAATCAAATTGAATGTCATCATGTCTATCGGTTCCAAAATTGAAGCGTTCTCAGATTGCCCCCATCAACCCATTTTTTCGATCACTACCCCCCGTTTTGGATCTAATGCCAGCTCCCAATCTCCCACCTGGGCCTTGTCCTCGGCATTCAGTACCACATAGCGACAGTGGCGCAACAGTGCCGAAGTCCATTTAGCTGGGTTAGACTGTGCGATCAATGCCTGTACCAATCCGCGCTTACCAATCCGAGTACTATGCTCTAGTAATCCCCGAATGGTGACTAAATTGGGCACCTGATTCAAATTAATTCTCTGTTCGGTTCCCGGTAGCACCAGCCCTTGTCCTGTTTGCTGTAAAAAGATGGTGGTTACAGTAGGTTCTCCTAATCGAGTGACCTTTGCGATCGCATTGTCATCATCAGCTTCCCCCTGGCGGGTAAAGTCAGATGGATGAGCTTCCTCACTGGCAGGTGGCAGTTTGACTGCATTTGCCTGGGCGATTTTCTTACTGGTTTCACCCACTTGATAATCGGCGAGAGAACTCTCCCAATCTTGCAGATGCACAGGTTCTAGATCTTCAGGAATTGCTGCCTCTAGGTGATATACCGACTCGATCAAGGCATCGGTTTCGGCGGGCAATTGCACGGAGGTTTTATTTCGCAGGGTTAGCCACGATCGCAGCAAAATATGGCGATTGTAAATCCAACCTGATGCGCCAAAATCCGCCTTACCTGCCTGATTAATTGTGGGCGAAACCACCCACAGTCTTGGAGAATTTAGTTTTTCAGGTCGATAGGCTCTGGTGTGTCGATGCAGCCGCCCTGATCGCTGCAAGAGTAAATCGATCGGAGCCAAATCGCTAATCATCAGATCAAAATCCACATCCAAACTTTGCTCAATCACCTGCGTTGCCATCAAAACATAGCGGTGCGGGCGGGTGGTACTCGTTTTGCCAAACTTTTCTAGACAAGCCCGTTCAATGCGATCGCGATCGACAAACAAAAACCGTCCATGAAATAACCCCAGCTCATCTTTGGCAAAATCACCTTGCAAGCGCTGAAACACTTCCTGCGCTCGTCCGACTGTCGAGCAAATCACCGCTGCACAACCCCCTTCTGATAGCTGGTCGCATAAAGCCGCTATCCATTCTTTGTCATTCACCCATTGCAAATTCAGCGATCGCGTCACATGCTCCGATGCCGCAAACGACTGTACAGCCACAGTCCCAGCCGAAAATGCAGTAATCCGGGGATATTCAGCAGCGGGTAAATCCGGCTCTGAACTGCCACAGCCCTTGGCATAAGCTGTCACCAACAAACGGCGCGTACTAATCGGCAATGTCGCTGATAGCGCAATCACGGGCGAACCCAGCACTGCCAACCATTCCAGAAATCGTTCCAGCAACGTGCTGGTATACAGGTCATAGGCATGGATTTCATCCAGAATTACCGTCCGCCCCGCCAAGCCAAATAATCTAACGAATTGATGTTTCGATCTCACTACCCCCATTAGTCCTTGATCGACTGTGCCAACTCCGTAAGGGCTGAGCAGCGATCGCTTCCGTGCCGTATGCCATTCCCCTGCTCCTACTCTGCCTGCTGAATTTTGCCCATCGTCGTCATACACCTGATCAAGTCGACAAACCGTTTGCTGGTATTCTTCCTTCAACGCCGCTGCCGAATGGCTCAAGGTCAGATTCACTATCTCTTCTGGATAGCGCTGCTTTAAAAAATCCCGCACCCGCTGCCACATCGCGTTACTCGTTGCCTGAGTCGGCAAGCCAATGTAAAAACCACCCGCCAAAGCCTGATGCTGTAGGTAATCTGCCAGATAGAGTGCCGCTTCGGTTTTGCCTTCTCCCATGGAAGCCTCAATCAGAATTAGACAGGGTGGTATGAGGGAGTCTGAAAGTGCGATCGCGGTATCCTGTAATGGTCGCGGAGTTTTAATTTCAGAAAATAACTCCGAGAACTTTAACGGTTTTCCCGTGGAGATTTTTGTCCAGCCGATCGCCTTCAATGCAGTCTCAGCCTTCGCCGTTAATTCTGCGGCATATTCTTCAAATGGCGTGTCATTGGCATAGGGAAAACCACTCTTTTCATCTGGATTCGAGGCAATCCAATCGGAAACGGTCGTTAGTCCTGCCAAAATCATCGCGGCGGCATTGTCACAGCAGCTCGGTAAATCCGCTGCGGTCAAGCCGACAAACCCCTGCAACTGCTCAAAAATGATTTGACTGAAACGACGATGCTGCCAGTCACTGCCTGGATTGGTGCCACACAGTGCATCATTCAGAGACTCAACTTCAGCTTGAGATGGGAAAAATCCATGATGCCCGCCCACAATCATCGCTAACCGTCGAGCAAGTTGATGTGCTTGCCGTTTTGTCAGATGGCTTCCTAACCCAACCTCACACAAAAACTGTGGCATTGTCTTTGCGGTTACTAAGCCATGAGGCGTTTTAACATCCGGGAGCTTTATCCACAAATCATAAAAATGCTCACCCACTAATGCTTTCCCAACCTCACTCACCTGAAACTGAAAGGCTGGACTGACTTTGCCTAGGTCATGACACCCTGCCAGAAAACCGCAGCATTTGACTAGTGATTCACCCTGAAGTCCTAGTCCACGTTCTAAGGTAGCGATCGCTAATGGACTCAGATAACCCTGCACGATTGCCATCGCCACAGCAGCAGTATCTGCTAAGTGACAGATGACCGGATGGTACGCTGGTACTCCTTCGCTATTGAACTTCGTTGTCCCCGTCTTGGCCCAAAATCTTTCTTGCATAAACCACCTCCTTATTTTTCTGAATCGGCTTTGCGATATTCCCGAAGTATTCCCTCAGCCTCCTGTCTAACCATTTCCACTAACTCTGGCGGATTTTTAACGACTGCACCTTTGCCATAGCCCAAGATCCATCGTTTTAAGTCATTTAAGCCTCTCACAGTCATGCAAAGTGTCACTGCACCATTGGCATGTTCATGTAGTTCCTGAGTTGGGTGCCAGCGCCGCTCCCGAATGTAGGGCGCAGTTGGAGCATCAAACCAAATGGCGACATTTACTGGAATTGAACCAACCTCATGCTGAAAAATCATCTCTAGATGGTCTTTGGCATCAAAGGTAGGATCTTGAACAAAAGACTGCTCTAAAATTTTCAGTTGCTGGATGCGATCCACTCGAAACCATCGAATCGCCTGATGCTGATGGCAATAGCCAATCAGATAGGGGTTAGTGCCCCGATAGATGTGCAGGAGGTAGGGATCAAGTTTGCGATCGCTGATGGCACTGCGACTTGCTGTGTAATAGGTCATCTGTACAGTCTGCTGACAACGGCAGGCCTCTTCCAACTGATGCCAAATCTCTGGATCGAGATTGGTTTCTGCCCCCACCCGAAACAGAATTCGTTCATCTGCTACCTGTTGCAAATCCACCCTTATCTGCTCAGGTAGGCGATCGCTTAAACGGGCAATAGCAGAACTCAATTCCTCCCGATAGGCAAATCCTGAGTAAGCTGCCAACATTCGTGCCCCTAAAGTCAATGCAAACAGTTCACCTTGACTCAGAGAGATGCTAGGCAAGCGCCATTCTGTATCTGTGTAGTAAAAACCTTTGGACTTACTAAACTCTAAAGGAGCATGGAAGCGATCACGCATAAAAGCCAAATCATTGCGAATAGTGCGTTCGCTAACCTCAACCGCTTCAGATAGGAGAGCAGTTGTCTGCCGGTGTCCTGAGCGAATCAATGCATCTAATTTGAGTAACCGTTCGAGATGTCTAGACATAAACTTGAGAGAACAAGATAGAACTCATCCTAATCGGCATACCCGGCAAAATCTTTGCCACCTTTTAAGAAGGCTGGAGCAGCAGGGTGAGTTTTATGAAATGGAGAGCGTTTGAGTGGGTTGGGCTTGAACTGGATAGCGATTCCCTCTGGGACAATTTTCAGAGCAAAGCCGGACATTCTGGAGTCCGAAACTGGGCGATTTGGGGGTAGATACTCCAAAACGTCAATGCACGATCGCCTAAAATTGAGACAAGTTGAAACGCAAAAAGATTGACCCTAACGGAACATCATCCCGATCTGACCCCAGCCCTGGACGAATTGCAGGGCGTGGTTGAACGCCTCACTTTTCACTCGGAAGAAAGCGGGTATACGGTGGCTCGGCTCAAAGCTCCCCGTGAACGGGATCTAATAACGATCGTGGGTAACTTTGCCAATGTTCAAGCCGGGCAAACCCTCTAGTTGTCTGGCTTTTGGCGAGAGCATCCAAAGTTTGGACGACAGTTTCAAGTCAAAACTTACCGTGAAACAAAGCCCGCCACCCTGACCGGCATTGAAAAATACTTAGGGAGTGGACTAATCAAGGGGGTTGGCCCCGTCACCGCCAAACGAATCGTGGCCCACTTCGGACTAGAAACCCTCGACATCATTGAGCACCAGATCGAACGCCTGACGGAAGTTCCTGGCATTGCCCAGAAACGGGTGAAGATGATCCAAACCACTTGGGAAACCCAGAAAGCGATCAAGGAAGTGATGCTGTATCTGCAAGGGCATGGCGTCTCCACGACCTATGCGGTCAAAATCTACAAGCAGTATGGGGATGAGTCCATTGCCATCGTCACGCAGAACCCCTATCGTTTGGCGACGGATATCTACGGCATCGGATTTGTGACCGCAGATGCGATCGCCCGCAATCTTGGCATCGAACCGCACTCCGAGTATCGCTACCGCAGTGGGATTCTGCATGTCTTGGGAGAAGCCTCCGAAGACGGTCATTGTTTTTTGCCACAGGCTGAGCTGATTGAGCGCTCGGTGCAGCGGCTCACCCTCAAAGACCATCAACCGCAGCCCGATCAGATTGAAGATTGTCTCCAGTGCATGATCCGCGACGGAGAATTGATTGGCGAGAAAGGGTCAGAGCAGTTTGACGGACAAAACCTGTATTACGCTCCGTCCTTTTTTCAAGCGGAATATCGACTCTCCCAGCGGTTGCGACAACTCCTGCTGACCCCCGTTGAGGTCGATCTAGAGCGAGTGCGACGGTGGATGGAGCGGTTTGTTGAAAAAGCAGGCTTGCTGCTATCGGAGCAACAGCGTCAGGCTGTGGAGATGGCGGCAAGTCAGCGGATGTTGATTTTGACGGGCGGCCCGGGAACCGGCAAGACCTTCACCACCCGAACGATTGTTGCCCTATGGAAAGCAATGGGCAAAACCATCGCCCTGGCCTCTCCGACGGGTCGTGCGGCTCAACGACTAGGGGAGATGACCGGACAAGAAGCTAAGACCGTTCATCGCCTACTGGAGTTTGACCCCAAGTCTATGAAATTCAAGCGGGATATCGAAAATCCTATCCCTGCCAATGCCGTAGTGGTCGATGAATCTTCCATGATGGATCTGTTCTTGGGTCACTCGATGATGAAGGCGATCGCCCTGGAGGCTCAACTGTTGTTGGTGGGAGATATCGATCAGCTTCCCAGCGTCGGGCCAGGCAATGTCCTGGGCGACCTGATCGCATCGGGGTCAATTCCGGTGGTCAAGTTGACCGAAGTGTTTCGGCAAGCCGCAGCCAGCCAAATCGTTAGCAATGCCCATCGGATCAACCAAGGGCAGTTCCCATACCTGGAGCGGGTATCGAACCAGCCCAAAAGCGATTGTCTGTGGCTAACAGCAGAGGAACCCGAGCACGGCGTTCAGGCAATCCGTGACCTGATTGAATCGCTAATCCCGTCGTTAGGATTCAACCCTGCTCAGGACGTGCAGGTTCTTTGTCCCATGACACGCGGGGCGATTGGCACCCGCAACCTGAACAACGTCTTGCAGGAACTGGTCAATCCGCCCCATCCCAGCAAAGCGGAATTAGGGCGTGGGGGGTCGGTGCTGAGAGTGGGTGATCGGGTGATCCAACTGGTCAATGATTACAACCGAGAGGTCTTTAACGGCGACCTTGGCGTGATTGAAGGAATCGACCTTGAGGAACAGGAAACCACGGTTCGCTATGACCAGCGCAGTGTTACCTACGATTTGGCAGACGTGAACGAGATCGCCCTAGCTTGGGCGGTCACGATCCATAAATCTCAGGGGAGCGAATATCCCGTGGTCATCCTGCCGATGTTCATGCAGCATTACATGATGCTGAGTCGGAACTTGCTCTACACCGGACTAACCCGTGCCCGAAAGCTGGCGATCCTGGTCGGTTCTCAAAAGGCGATCGGTTTGGCAGTGCGGCAAGTCAGGGATAGAGAACGATATACGCTGTTGGATCAACGGTTGAAGTAAACGGTTTCCCAATCATATTTGTCAAGATAGGAATAAAAACAGGGCATTGAAAGCAATGAGCATTCTTGATCAATGGGGGTGGAACTGGGCGAATTGGCAGAAAGGAGAACGCGGCGAGTATTGGTTTCTGGCACAGGTCATTAGTCTGGTCGCTTTTGCACTGCTGCCTATTAAACCCATCGTCGAACAAATCCTGCTGGATCGCGCCGTCAAAGTTGGAATTGTCGCAACGGCTGGAATTTTCGGATTAGTTGCTCTCGTGTTGATTGGCAAAGGACTGCTGGATCTTGGCCGCAGCTTAACACCCCTGCCTTATCCGCGTGAAGATGGAGAGCTAGTCACAACTGGCGTTTACAGCCTGATTCGCCATCCTCTCTATACAGGAATCATCTTTGCCGCTTTAGGTTGGGTGCTGTTTACCTTGAGCTGGCCCCATTTCCTTGGATTCTTGGCGATCGCTGGGTTGCTAGACCGCAAAGCGACAGTTGAGGAAATGTGGTTAGAGCAAAAATATCCTGACTACAGTGCCTATCGAAGTCGGGTCAAGAAACTGGTTCCTTGGATTTGGTAGCTGCCGTTTTAATACCAGTCAGTTTCGCTCTCTTCACCGAATGCCAGTGACTTGCATCTGGAGCTGATCGGACGGTGCCACCGTCAAGCCGCGACGAATCGGTCGAATAGGCTGGGTATTGACGAGCGAGAAATCGCACTTTGACAAAAGCTGGCATAAAACCAATTTCATCTCAAACAGCGCAAAGGCAGACCCAATACAGCGGCGATCACCGCCCCCAAAGGGCAAATATTCATACGGTGAAAATTGTCGCTCTAAAAACCGCTCTGGTCTAAATTGCTTCGGTTCAGGGTAGAGGGCTGCACGGTGGTGCGCCAGATAAATTGAGGGCATGATCACCGTACCCGGTTCTAGAGCATAGCCTGCCACCTGCATCGACTCCTTCACCACCCGCGGAAAAGCGCTAATGGCAATGGGATAAAGTCGGAGGGTTTCCTGGCAAACGGCGCTGAGGTAAGGTAGCCGAGTGATTGTCACTGGATCAGGATCTTCTGCGACATTTAGCGTTTCTAATTCTGCTAGTAGTTTAGTGCGAACCTTTGGCAAATCGGCAATCCAATACAATGCCCAAGCTAAAGCCGATGCTGTCGTTTCATGCCCCGCAAACAGCAGCGTGATTAATTCATCGCGCAATTCCACATCGCTGAGGGGTTGCCCTTCTGAGTCCCGCGCGGCCATCAGCAATGCCAAAATATCCGTTCGGCTGGTATCGGGGTGATGGTGGCGATCGCGAATCTCGGCATAGAGCAATTGATCCACTTGCTGCCGCTGCCGTAAAAACCCTCCCCAAGGACTCCAAGCTCCCCAGTCCTGCTGTAAAAACGGATAGAACAAGAACATCGCCCCGATGGGCGAACCAAAACCATCAAGCATTTGACAAAGCGCCTGTCGTAACTGCTCATAGCGCTGTCCGCCATCAAGACCAAACACTGCCTTGAGAATGACCTGTAAGGAAATGGATTGCATGACCGGGCGTACCTTGAATCTAGTGCCAAGCGACCACTCTCGGATTTCCTGTCCGGTGATGTCCTGAATGACGTGGGCATGAGAGCGCATCCGATCCCCGTGGAAAGGTGGCATCAAAAGCTGCCGCTGCCGCTGATGCGCTGCCCCTTCCAGCAGGACAATGCCATGCTCACCCAAGAGGAATTTGAGAATTTGATTGCCCTGCCCAACGCTCAATTGTTCCGGTTTCGCGGTGAAGATGGCTTCAAGGGCTTGTGGGCTGCTGAAATAGACTAGAGCCGGTTGAGAGCCAGGCGGTGAGACTCGGTAATCCTCACCATAGGCTTGAGTGCGGGCATCCAGCGTCTCCAAAGGGCGAAAGATAAACCGCAATCCCCACAACCGGCGCAGCCAAAATGAAGTTTTTGGAGGGCCGTTTAGTGTTCGATTTGAAAGCTCTGCCATAAATGGGTTGTGTTTGTCGAAGTGGCGGTTCAGTCAGGGGCTGCCCCTTCATCGTAACTAGCGATTGGCATGGCGACTCAACGCTAGACTATTCTGACTCCAACTCGACCTGAGCTGCGCTCCCCCACTTCATGTCACTGATAAATGTAGACACCCTTCTCGTTCGGAACACGCTCCCACTTTCCCTCTTTCACCCCTTGAGAAAAGATCCCGCTGATCCGCTTTCTGATCGCTGCCCATTCCCAGCTCGGCAATGATCCAAAGATCTCTTTGGCCACTATTTCAGAGGTCATCACTTCTCTCGGATGAGCAATCATCACATCGATCACTTGCTCCATCAAGCTTTGACCACGAGCCTTGCCCTTGCCTAGCGCTGGTTTTGCGACCGCTGGCTCGGTGGCAGGTTGAGATTTCGGCTGGGGAGGGTTCTGCGATCGCTTAGCCTTGGAAGGCGGCTTTTCTACCGCTGATTCAGAGGGTGGATTTGGCTGCTCTAAGGTATAGTCTCCACCCCGTCCTTTCGACTTATTCCATAATCCTTTCCGCACCCCTTGGTTGAGTGTGGCTCTCATTCGACCCTGCTCAGCCTTTTGATCAGCGATATTCAGCTCACCATAGAGTCTCTGGATCATGGTTTCAGGATTCACACTGCTGCCGCGATGCTCTTGCAACACCTGCCCCACCGCTGCGATTTTGCTCATGCTGCTGTAGGGGGCCACCAGCGGCAATTGGAGTGGAGAACCCGGTCGCTTTTTATTGGTTGGGGGCTTAGCTTTGGCAGCGATCGCGGGTTTCGAGGACTTGCTTTTGACTTTAACGGCTGGCTTGGAGAGCTGATTGACTTCCGGTGGGGTGCCGCTGGGCAAGGCTGGAGGATTAGGGGCTTCTTGGCGGGTGGCAGGAAGGGCATTCGGCTGGACCGTCGTAGAGGGAATCGAGGCAAGGTCTACAGTAGGCAACAATTGATCCATCAACAGGGCGTTGATATGCGCCAATTGTTGTCGCGCATGGATGGCTTGCAGGTTGCACTGATTAATCAAAGATTGGTAGCGATCGCGCTGGTCAATCAGGTGTTCGATCAAGGGGGAATCAGAGGATTCGAGGGGCATGGGCTGAAGAAGCTGGAAAGGACTGTGTTGATTAGATTGAGGGTACAGCACTTCATGCATTTAGGGAATAACTTTTTGCTGTTTGAGAAAAGCTGTAAACTGAGCAAATCCAGCCTATTGCCCTTGATCGAAATGAAGTCCATCACTAGCGATCTAAACTTTGATCTTGAGCCAATTGATGTCCTCCTAAGTGGTAGTGGAGGAATGCAAGATGCTGTGGCAACTTGGATATCAGTAGCTGTAATCTTACCAGTGGTTGTTTGGTGGATATGGCGGCACTAGGATAATTTTTAATGGTCATTTAGAGGGCGATCACTCTAGTTCGGGCTATGCTCAACGCTGGAGAAGTTTACAAAGTTGATGATTTTTATAAGATTTTTTTTGAATATTTTAGCTCAGCAATGCGATAAATATGTCAAGGATAAATGCTCAATAGGGTTGAGGGAGGATGTCCTCCCTCAAACTGTATTTCTAATTTGAAAGGAGAAAATAATGACAGTGGCAGTCCTTGATACCCCACCTGTCTCGCATCCCTTAAAGCAAGTTGTCCTCTGGATAGGTGCAAATTCAGGTGGTGTGAGTAAAACCACCCTAGCAATTCATATTGCCTACGTAATGGCCTGTAGAGGGGCAAAGGTGGCAGTATTGGATCTCGATACCAACGTGAGTATGTCTCAATTCACAGGGTTGGATAAATCTCCAGTAGCGGGAGAAACCCTTGCCTATGTACTTTCTGAGCATTTTGATGGTGATTGGCCATTTGCATCCCCTGACTGGGGAGAAATAAAGGGAAGAATTGATATCTGCCGAGGAGGCCCAGTGATGGCAGAAGCCGGGATTGAACTGGCAAATCGCAAGCGGAGGGAGTATTTACTGAGCGATCGGTTAAGCGATTTCCCGCTTCCTCATGACTTAGTTATTCTCGACTGCCCAGCCACACTCAGTAATCTTAGTGACGTGGCATTAGTCGCATCTACGCACCTTCTGATTCCACTGGAACCAACCCCAAAAAGTTTATCGGGTTGTGATGTGCTCCTGAAATGGTATCAAGTTAGTTGCCGAGCACTGCGATTAAATCCGCAACCTGAAATCTTAGGGGTTGTCCCAGTTCGTTATGATGCAAATTCAGCCACTCAACGAGAATATAGGGCAAAGCTACCCGAAGTATTAAATGGGTTCGGCATTCATTGCTATCCTTCAGTGCGCTTTAGCCAAGAGTATATTAATGCAAGTGCGCGGGGATTACCACTACAGCTTCACAGGAGGCATCATAAAGCCTGCGGTGATTTCCTTCCGATTTGTGAAACGTTGAGCGAATTATTGGAGAACTAGGTCAATGGCTAAGGCAATGGTGGCGGACTTTTTTTCTCTTACTTCCGGGGAAAAACAACTTGAAGAGGCAAGAATTAGAATTTCTGAACTGGAGGAATTGAATCGTCAGTTTGCAACCCAGTTGGAATCCAACAGTGAACAGGCACCATCATTACCGATTGATCTGATTGATCGCAATGCCGAGCAAGTACGGCGTTATTTTGATCCTATTGAGCAGGAGAAATTAACAGAATCCATGCGATTACATGGATTCTGGGGAAGGCTTCTGGTGCGCCGGAATGGGCAACGCTATGAATTGATCGCCGGGGAACGACGACTTAGATCTGCGATCGCAGCCCAGTTGACTCATATTAAAGCGGACATTCTTGATGTTGATGACAATGAGGCTTTATCTCTATCACTGATTGAAAACCTCAACCGTGTGGATCTCAATCCAGTTGAAGAAACCGAAGGAATCTTGAGGTTATTAGCTTCTCGGCTCGGATGTGACCTAGAAGCGACAAAAGCCTTGCTTTATAAAATGAAGAATCATTCTGAAAGATCGAATGAGGTTTCGGCTGCTGATGCAGAAAGCTTTGCAGTCATTGAGTACGTATTTAATACAGTAGGAAGGGTTAACTGGCAAACGTTTATGTCCTCCCGCATCCGCCTATTGAAATTGCCAATTGAAATACTGGATTCCCTTAAACAAGGAAAGATTGAATACTCTAAAGCGATCGAGATATCTCGTCTTAAAAATCAAGATGATCGTGAAGTTCTCTTGCAGCGAGTTATAAATGATAATCTCTCTGTGGCTGAAATCAGAGAATGGGTCAAAGAGCTGCGACCTGGAAAGACTCCTACGCAACGAGAAAAACTAAAGGACTTACTTAAGATATTCCCGAAATCTTTTAGTGATAGGCGCAAAGCAAAGCAGGCTGAGAAGTTGATTGAGAAATTGCAGAAGTTGCTGATTGAGGGATGACATCCTCCCTCACCTTATACTATTTCCCCTTTACCCTACTCTGAAGCTGCTCAAGCACTGCCCTGGATGCTCTATGTTTTGCCAATTGCTTCCGAGCAGCTATCCCTTCCCCTACAAATCGCTCATTTAAAGCTTCAAGCTTGCACTCGCAAGCAAACCCATCGTCTGCATCACTGAATTCGTACTCTGGACTTGACCATTGAAGCCCCTGGCACAATTCACCTAGCAAGCTAATAAAGTTCTGCCCATCTTTTAGAGTCTTGGTCAAAATCGGATGCACCGGCTTGGGCTTTGCAGTCAAGGGCGGCAGCATCATCTCTTTCTGCTCAATTTCACAAGCAGATTGCTCCACTTTGCTATCTTCTTGTGTTTTTAGCTCCACTCCTGATTCAACCTTTGGCTGCACCCGTTGCTGAGAATTTACTAGCGCATTCTGAATGTAGGCTTCAATCCACTGCAAACAAGCCAAGTGTCGGGCAGACTGCTTTCTTCGATGCTGGGCTGGATGAACCGTTGTCTGCACTTCTCCATTCACCCTGACTTCTAACCAAGTGACGAAAGGCGAAATCTGGCTCATCTCCACATAGTCAAAGCTTTCCCAGGCGGGCTGCTGTACTGATGCGATCGCGATTACCCCTGTCGCATCTGGGATATTTTGAAGCAAGTGGGCATAAACCTTTTCTTTCAACGATTTGTTCTGAGTTTCAAAAATCAGCAGGTAGAGATCCATAACGGGCAATTTCCTCAATTCCAGCCGGGTTGTTAGCTCCAACTCAATCGCCCCCAGTTCCTTATTATCAATGGCATACTTCAAGACCCGACTAAACTCTTTTGCGTCAAGCTCTTGAAGCTGATCAGCATCTTGTAGATGAGACTGATAGAGCTTTTGATGCTCCGCTTTGTAGTAGTCCGATGTCGCTTGCTCAATGTCGAGGGTGACTTGCAAGATGTGCTGTCCTAACTGCTCAAGCTCATTCTTGGCATAAGGTGAAGCCTCACCTCTTAGCAAAGCTTTCACAATCCGATGATTGATCAGGTCGGCTAATCGACGGATGGGCGAGGTGAAATGGCAATAGGCGGGTAAATTCAGGGCAAAGTGACCCACCAAGGTCGGGCCATAATCAGCGCGGTTGAGCCACCCCTGCAAGCGCTGTCGAATCGCGGAGGCTGAACCCAACGTGAGTAAGGTCTGATACATCAGCTCTCGATCCGGGGCGATCGCTCTGGCAGTGTGATTCCGGTAAAGCCCAGGCATATCCCGCTCGGCCAACCACTGAGCTACAGCTCGATTAGCTAGGATCATAAACTCTTGGATCAGCAAATGGCTGTTCGTGCGCTCCCCACTGACAAGATTGCCTTCTTCATTCAGCCAACCGCCAAATTGCGTGATTCTGCCGCCAATTGCGCCATCGGCTAATCTCAGTTGATAAAGACGCTCAGCCCAGGATTGAGCATGGCTTAGCATCTCGCCAAAAGCTGAGGTTGAATCAGTTTGAGCAGTTTCGGCTTCTCGGTAGGTAAAGCGTTTACTGCTCCTCAACCAGGACTCAAAAATTTCGGTATTCTTAATTTGAGCCTTTTGGTCAAGTGTAACTCTGACCGTGAGTGTCGGGCGATCTTGAAACTCTAGCAGGCTCAGCTTATCTTCAGACAGTGCTCTGGGTAACATCGGGGCATTGCCCGTTTTGAAATATCGCGTTTGTGTACGGGCGATCGCGACTTGATCCAAGATTGAACCAATGCTGACAAGTTCCGAAACATCAGCAATGTGAATCGATAAAACAGCGCTGTCTGAAAATGACTCAATCCAAATCGCATCATCTAGGTCACGCGACTCAGAACCATCAATCGTAATGCCCTGAACTTGTGGTCGGTGCCAAATCTGCTCTGGCAGCAGAAGTTGTTCAGCCAAGGCTTTAGCTTCTGTAGGGAAATCCTTGTAGCTCACTGATTAAATCGAACTAAAAAGCTAATGCAGCACCTGCTGGTTTCCGATTATCTCTTCCCCCATATAGTATATTGTCCTTCGTAGGCGTTGAAATTTACTCAGCAGCACCGTGAGATTAAACAACGGTACTAAATAAGCTGCGCGAAAGTTTAAAAACTTCGCTGCTGAGAGATGATAGTAGGTTTCACAGTACCGCAATTTAACTTCACGTAAATGAAGCAGATGCCGATGTACACGAACTTTTCTCTGCAACACCAATATACATCAAAGAAATATCGTCATTAAATTTTACGGAAAAGTCACCAGTCTTTTTGTATTGCCTATAAGCTAAAAAATGTTCCCACAATGTTGTGCCAAATAAATGAAATCCAGAAATCTTTATATTAGAAAAACTATTTTGAGCTAAAAATTTATCTAATTGACTTGGAGAAACAAACTTATTCCAATCATGTATACCACAAGGGATTTCCTTTAGAATCATTTCTAAAAGCCAAATCATTACCACACGAGACTTTATCGTTTTGTTTATTGTGTCAAAACAAAACATCCCAGCAGGCTTTAAAACTCTTTGTATTTGAGAGAGAGTTTGCTCAATACTTTCGACATGCTCTAGCACGTCAACACATATAATCACATCAAAAAAGCTGTCTAGATAAGGAAGATTCTCAGAATGACCTAGTTGATAATCAATTCTATAGTTTAAGATTTTAGAATGTTCTGAGGCTACAGCAATACATTTAGAGGATTGATCAATTCCAAAAACATTTGCTCCCCTTCTGGCGAGATATTCACAGGTAAACCCTCCACCACACCCAACGTCCAACACTTTTAAGTTTTCCCAGTTAGCAATGTGTTGGTCAAAAAACTGAAAGCGTAAGGGATTCAAAGGGAGCATCCCAGTTTTGCGTTAAGCATTTATGCTTAGCCACCCTATTTACTGAGGTGCGGTTGAGAAGTATCCATTGAGGTAGGCACACCGATGCTTGAGCAGTTGAGGAACATTCTTCGCTTGCCATTGTGCACCAGAAATCTTGACCCGTCTGCCAATTTGTTT
>JAESGG010000147.1_pt1 | contig 15257 bp, 12 predicted proteins | sample 9266231 | NCBI WGS metagenome assembly JAESGG01 (sample SAMN14515337, study PRJNA621664) | algae metagenome | isolation source: Aphanocapsa sp. GSE-SYN-MK-11-07L and co-occurring heterotrophs from wet... | place: USA: Grand Staircase Escalante National Monument, Utah | collected 2006-04-16 | reverse complement strand
TTTTAAGGAGGTGCTTGAGCGTCTCTAAGCTTTCAGCGATGGGAACGTTGAAATGATTTGCCATGGGAATCCACAGAGGTCGATAATTTTACTAATCTAGTGCATTTCTATAGAGAATTGGTATTACTTGTGATCACAAGTGGAACGCAAAGATTGCTTAAAATTCATTGGAATTCTTAGTCGCCTGGAATTCGAGTTCTAGCAGGTTAGCAAGGTTTGTCAGTTCGTTCGGATTAACCGAGAAATGACTGGACGACAGAACATGAAAAAGCTATTCTTTGGTCATTCAGGCTTAAATAAAGGTGTGTTTCTAGTTGAATTGTCGATGTAAAGTTCTATTTAAGTTATCAGCTTAAATCGTAATAAATCTAAATTCTTACCTTTGCTATATGAAGGAGCATCACTATGGCTAATTCAGTGCCCGATCGGCGTTCCCTGAAGGAATATGAGTGGGAACTCACGCCTGACTATGTGCCGCCCCACATTACAGAACTCCCTAGGGGACAAGGGTTTAGCTGGGGCAAACTGATCAAGTTCAACAGCATCGTTGCCAAAGGCGTGCTGAGCTTTATTGTGATTGAATTTTTCTACTTCTTCAATCGGCTCCTCAAGGGTAAATTCAAGTTTCAAAGGACAGCAGATTTTGGGATTGCCGGTGCTTTTAAAGCCATTAGGGAGTGGGACAAAATTGAAGATTTCAAGGGCTTCTTTAAGCCTTGGACAAGCTTTGATCTGCCCAAAGTTGCAGATACCTGGCAGGACGATCGCGAGTTTGGGCAACAGCGACTCTGCGGCATCAATCCTGCCTTTATTCGCAAGTGCCGGGCTGAAGACTTGGCTCCTGAAGGAAAATTTCCGGTCACTGACCAAACTGTGGCGGGCTTGTTGCCGTCTAGCAGCAGCTTGGCTGAGGAATTGGCTGGCGATCGGCTGTATTTACTCGACTATCAAATCCTCAGTGACATTATTACCTCTGACCTGGAAGATCAACTGGGCAGGTATCCGGTCGCTCCCCTCTGCCTATTGATTGTGAACAAAGAACAGCAGTTAATGCCTCTGGCCATTCGACTCCAGCAAGGGGAATTCCATGACCTGGAGACGAATCCAATCTTTACACCAAGCTCACCGGAACCGAAATGGCTGATGGCTAAGGTGGCAGTGGCCAGTACTGACATTGCCTATCAGGGTATCGTCTCACACTTGCTGAACACCCATTTAATCATTGAAACTTTTGCCGTTACAACTTTTCGGCAATTTTCACCCCAGCACCTAATCTTTCAACTCCTGCGCTCCCACTTTTTCAACACCTTTGCTATCAATGAAATGGCTCGCGGCATTTTCTTAGGTCACGATGGCTTTTTCGATAACACAGGTGCCCTTGGGTACACAGGTTCTAATGAATTGCTGGAACGAGCCTATACCGGAAAGGGCAAAAACTATGATGGAGAGCCGCACCTTTTCTATCGAACCGCCCTGCCCGTTGATTTAGCTGCCCGTGAGGTTTCCAATCTGCCAGGGTATCACTACCGTGACGATGCACTAAAAATCTGGAATGCAATCCAAGCCTACGTAGCAGACATCCTACGGCTGGCTTACAAATCCGCAGCGGACTTACTCAACGATGCTGAACTACAAGCCTGGAAGCAGGAACTGGTCAGTCCAAACTATGGCAAGCTGGCAGGATTATTACCACCAGAAAAAGCCGATCAAATCAATGGCGCCCTAACTGACCTAGAGGATTTGACCACTATTCTGACAACTGTGATTTTTACTGCCTCGGCTCAACACTCTGCCGTTAACTTTGGTCAATACGAGTACGCAGGTTGGGTGCCTAACATGCCCTTCGCAACCTACAAACCTTTTACTGATTTGTTGCGCCAGAAGGAAAACCCTGTTGATTTGCTGCCAAGATTACCGGATAGATTACTCACCATTAAGCAAATGGTTTTGGTTAAGGCGTTGAGTATGCCAACTCCTGATAGCAGCCCCTCATTGTTGACGATGGCTAATCCGTTTGAAGACCCAGCCGCTCAAAAATTTTTTCAAGACTTTCAATTGGTTCAGTTACAGAAAATTGAGCAAGAAATTACGGAGCGGAATGCGTCTGCTGCTGTTCCCTATATTCGTCTCTTGCCTTCTCAGATTGCTCAAAGTATTGCAATCTAGTCAATATATACGCTTGAGAATGTCTGACCTGGTAAACTGCCAATTTGCCAGAACAGTTTGACTTGGGATCTAATCTATTAGTTATTAATTTATTGGAGTCGCTATGACTGACTATATTCTATTTATTCACGGTGTCAATACCCGTGAAGTCCGTGAGCAACCGACCTATGCAGATGCTCTATTCACAAAATTGCAAGCAGACGTGCCGACTAACTATCAGTTAAAGTCTGTTCCACTCTACTGGGGCGACATCAATATCAAAGCTGAAAGTCGGTTAATCCAAACGCTAGAAAAGTCGCCGCTGTGGACAAAAATGTGGTTTCGTGATTTTCGGAGTAAACAAATCTTACAGTTTGCCGGAGATGCGGCCCTCTACATCAGTCGCTACATTGGGTCAAAAGTTGTGGCTCGATTAAAGGAGCAAGCTATCATAATGCTTCAGAACCTTCAACCTGAAGATCAGCTCCATATTGTTGCCCACAGTTGGGGAACCGTGATTCTGTTTGATATCCTGTTTGCCAAACGGTGGGATAATCCTGTTGTTTCCGGTCATCAAGATGTGATGGCGATTCGGAATGCGATTTTTGGGATTGAGGGCGAACCAGGTACAGATCACCAGGGCATCAAACTCGGCAGTATTAATACAATGGGTTCCCCAATTGGTATCTTCAGCCTGACTGCAGTTTCTCAGTATGACGAAACCAATCCGGCGGCAATGAGTACGCACGATATCACCCCGAAGCTGCAAGACTTGTTGCGAAGTCTTGGTCAAGAGCGGCAGGGAAAAAGGCTGCCTTGGCGCAACTTTATGCACCCTGGAGATCCTGTCGCTTCTCCGCTTAAAGAACTGTTGATTGACTTGGTTGATGAACAGCAAAAATATCTAGAACTTCAAGATATTTTGATTCGCCCATCTGGTCTGCTTAACTTGCTGATTTCACCGCTCCAGCAGAATGTTTCAGCCTTATTACAAGGCGGCGATGCTCATGGCAGCTACTGGAGCAATGATCAGGTGTCAGCAGAGATTAGTAAAGCGATCGGGCAGTAGCTATCAACTTGGTATAAGCACGCAACTCTAAATTTGATTACTGACTAACTCCTATGACTGACCAAAGTAAAAGCTTTCTAACCCAATTAGAGGCAGCAAGGACTCAAGATCCGGCTGCCTCTGCTAAAGCCCAAATGCAATTGATTGGGCAATGGATAGCTGCCTGTCCAGTTGAGTTCTTTGCAGAGCTGCGGGAAAAATCTCCGATTTTGCCAGCTCCTGCCTTTACCTTGGTGACCCGATTTGAAGATGTCAGAGATGTCTTGACCCTAAATGAGATCTTTACGACCGATTTACTGAAGCAGAATATGTTGAAGTTCATTGGCAATACGGTGATTGAACTCCCGCCTTCGCCAGAATATGAGCAGCGAAAATCCATTCTCCGTCTGGCTTTTCCAATGGAAGATCTGGGTCGTTATCGCCAGATTTTGCTAGAGGAATCAGCAGCTTTACTCGCAAGTTTGAAGCCGGAAACTCCCTTTGATCTGGTTGGCTATGCCAAAAAGCTGCCAGCGGCAGCAATTAAACGCTACTTGGGGCTAGGAGAACTGCCGGTCGATAAAGTGGTGGAGTGGATGCATGACATCAATGAAGGAGCAGTCAGAAATCTGGCCAATTTGCCCCAATTGAATCAGCCAGCGGCGGCAGCCAGGGCTGAAGTCAAACCCAAAATCAGGGAAATCCTCCAGCGAACGAAAGCCAAATTGCCCGGTGGTGCGCCTGCGCCAGAACCTCCATTTTGGGAGCGTTTATTTGGGACTGTTCAGCCACAGCTAAAGGTTGAACCTCCAGCCGAGCCTAACGTGCTGGAACGCTATTTAATGATGCAGTCTGTGCCGACAACCTACACGGCTGACGAAGACATTGTTAGCAGCTTGTTATTTATGATGTCGGCCTGCGTTGACCTGACCGCAACCGCGATCGCCAATGTGGTTATAGAGCTAATGCAGCGCCCTGAAGTGCTCAAGGATGCGATCGCCGCCGCCCATCAGGATACAGATGACGAAATTGCCGGCTACGTCTGGGAAGCCCTCCGGTTTAGGCAACCCTCGCCCGGTGTGATTAACACTTGCAGCCAAGACTACACCTTGGCGCAAGGAACTGAGTTTGAGCAAACCGTCAAAGCTGGCACCTTGGTTTTGGCCTGTAGCATTTCAGCCATGCACGACCCCAGCGCGATCGAGGCACCGACGGAATTTAAGCTTGGCCGGCCCAGGCATTTAGCCTATACGTTCTTTGAGTCTGGTTTGCACACCTGCCACGGTAAATACTTTTCGATGGTGCAAATTCCCCTAGCCGTAAAGCAACTGCTGCGATTGGGGGTTCCGCAAGCCGTCGATGCTTTTCCAATCAGCCAAGGGTATCCCGAACAAGCTTTTCAAATTAAAATCGCCCGTTCTTGACTTTAGGTAAATTTCCCTTTCTATTCAGCAAACGGCAACCCTAATTTGTGATGATTTTAAGTAATTTAGGCTTTGCCCCGGTTACTCAGAATCATTCAGATCGCCTTTAAATTAACTACATCAACACCTATGAAACGAACCCTTGTTTTAATTTTTTTGATCTCTATCATCGCAACCTTTGGGATTGGGTTTGTTGCGCCTGTGCAAGCTGCCGACAGTCAACCGACAGAACCTGTTGAGTATCAAACTGTAGATGCTGTTGAGAGTCAAATTGAATTGTCCCAAACTGATGCTAACTCGCCTCCGCCGCCCACTAACTCGCCAGTTTCCCCCGGCACTGAAGAAAAAATAAAGTTTCGGAAGCAAACGATCAGAACCATGAAGGAGCAGGTGGAGCAAACAACCTCATCAGTACAGGCAGGAAATTATGGAGCCGCCCGGAAAAGCTTTGAGAGCGCCCTCAAGAAGTGGTATACCTTTGGCGGTACAATCAAACGCCTATCCCCTGAAACCTATACCAAAGTTGCGGCTGAATTCAAGACAGTCAATAATTCTATTGATCAATCCTCCCCTCAAAAAACAACTCTGGTTGCCAATTTACAAGCGCTGACTCGTGATCTAAGCGCCGCCGTTAAAATTAGCGACGCCAACGATTAGACCGCGATCGTAACCAAAAGCGTAACCAACCCAGCTCGGTCTTTGACCAGTGCCATCGTAGAAACATCCCCCCAATGTTTCTCGACAGATTCGGGGTAAAACCCAACCTAGAATTTTGGGTTGATTCAATTTGTGATCAGGTTGAGAAATTGGAGCTTTGTCAAAATCACTCAACCTGATCACCCACCGACAATTACCAAATTTTGCTTGTGAGGATTATTGTGACCATCCCTTTTCCGTCTACTCTGGCTGCTCGTTGCCGCTCAAAAGTCCAACCGATGATGGCGCTGACCAGCATTAGCCTTTCGATCTTGCTAACCAGTGTGTTGATGACTCCCTCTGCCCTTGCTCAAACCCAGCCCATGAATACTTTAACGGTGACTGGACAGGGCATGGAAAACGTCCCGACCAGCCTTGCTCAGGTAACGCTGGGTGTAGAGGTACAGGGTAAAACGGCGGCAGAAGTTCAGCAGGAAGTGGCGCGTCGTTCGTCCGCTGTCGTCGGATTACTGCGATCGCGCAATGTCGAACAGCTCCAAACCACTGGCATTAATCTCAATCCCAATTTCAGCTACGCAAATAATCGGCAGCAACTGGTTGGTTATTCTGGCAGTAACACGGTTAGCTTTCGAGTCCCAACCGAACGGGCTGGCCCAATTATGGACGAAGCCGTTAAAGCTGGAGCGAGCCAAATCAATGGGGTCAGCTTTATTGCGGCTCCAGAGGTAATTTCTACTGCCCGATCGCAGGCCCTGCGGGAGGCGACGCTTGATGCCCAAGCTCAAGCCAAAGCCGTCTTGGATACGCTGAACTTAAGCCCTAAGCAAGTCGTCAAGATTCAGGTCAATAGCACCAACACCCCTCCGCCTCGTCCGGTCATGATGATGAAAGCTGATGCGGCCAGTCAAGCTTCGACTCCAGTTGTCGGTGGCGAGCAACAAGTAGAAGCCTCCGTCACCCTAGAGATTCAGTTTTAGTCCGCCTAGCTCCTGTTGTGCCCTTTTAATCAGCCCTTCGTGTCAATCAACGACGGGTTGTAGACAAAGTGTTTCTGCTGGATGGGGAACAGAGGTCTAGTCACCCTTTGCTTACAGCGGTTGGCAATTCTGTCGGGGACGGTTTATTATCTGAAGTCTTAATATCGCTGAAAGTGGCAAGTCCAGCAAAACCAATAGTGGCAGAATTGGTAGCAGCGCTAAAGGTGCTGCGGCTGTATAGATCGTTGGCGTCAATGTGAAGACCGCCCACCCTAGGCAAGTCCAAAGCTCTAACGATTACTTTTGTTTGAAATTAAACTTGCAGCAGAGATTTTTGGGGCTGGTATAATAGCGGAACTCAAAAGTGTTACCTAACTAATGTCCACCAGTTCCCGTCACCTTTCCTCAACCGATTCTGAAGATATTGTTGACCCACCGCGCAAAGCCCCTCAGCTTGTGATTGAGTTTCCTTCTGGCAATCAGCATATTTATCTCAAGGGTAATTTGATTTGGAAGATTGGCAGAAAAAAGCAAAGCAATATTGTTTTACCAAGTAAGAATGTCTCTCGTCTGCATGCTGTGATCGAGTTATTGCCCGTTGGCAACTTCTATTCTGCTTATCTTAGCGATGCTGGTAGCCTGAATGGGTCGTTTCTAAATGGGCAACGTGTCTTAGATCGGGTATGTCTGCTGGATGGAGATGTGATTACGCTTGGCGATACGGTGCTGATGTTCCGCTACCCGCAGCAGCAGGGTCAGAAAAACCTTGAAGGTAACAGCGGACTGCCATCGATCGCCCAAAAAGCTTAAAGGCTTAAAGGCTTAAAAGTCCTCTAGGAGCCTAAAAACTTGGTAAAAAGTTTGTAAAATCAAACCTTCTACCAAGTTTTTTCGGAAGCTGATCCTAAGACTAATCCTTAGCGGACTTTGCCCTGCAATGCTTCTGCCTCAAGGGGTTTGAGGAGATATAAACGCAACAGTTGCCAGCCGCTAGAGAGATAGAAGGGCAGCTTCTGCAAAAACTTGACTGGAGCAGGTTGATTTGAGGTGGCGATCGCCCCTAACCGCTCGTTGTTGTCGATGCAAACGTCTAACCGCTGGTAGAACTCAGGGTGATCGACATTCAAAATCACCGGGAAGACTCGCCCCGCCGTGGCGTTGGTTTTCTCGATCACGTAGATATCGTAATCGCGGGCATTTAAGCCGATCGAAGCGTAAAAGTCTTGGCGCTGAATGTCGTTCAAGTACATGGTGGCAAACACCGACAGCAGGAAAAAGCGACACCACAGCCGCGCCTTCCAGTCGTTCAGCATTTGGGGCTGAGATTTCATCAGGGCATCAAAAAAGTCGCCGTGGCGGTTTTCATCCTGGCACCAGTTTTCAAAAAATCGGAAAATCGGATAGATGCAGTCTTCCGGGTGAGCTTCTAAGTGGCGATAAATCGTGATGTAGCGCCAGTAGCCAATTTTCTCAGACAGATAAGTGGCATAGAAAATGAACTTGGGCTTAAAGAAGGTGTATTTGTGATTTTGAGTCAAAAAGCCCAAGTCAAGGGAAAGCTTGAAGTCCGACATCGCTTTGTTCAAAAAGCCAGCGTGACGCGCCTCATCCCGCGACATCAGGTTAAATCCTTCTGCCAGCAAGGGATTTTTGTCTTTGAGCCGACGCCCCAACTCTTTGTAAAGCAAGAAACCAGAAAATTCCGCCGTGCAGGAGCGCTCTAAAAACTCAATAAACAGCCGCCGCGTATCGCCATCAATGTGCTCCCAGGATTGCTCAAACTGCTCATCCCGGACAAAGTGGTGGCGGTTATAGTCAGCCCGAAATTCTTCAATTAAGGCCCGCAGCTCGACTTCATTGATCGAAAGATCCATCTTGGCCATTTCGTCAAAGTCAGTTGTGTAGAAGCGGGGCGTGAGGATTGTCTCCTTAGAAGGAACTTTGACTCCTTCGCGTAGCTCTTGGAATTCAGGTTTTTTTAAAGAGTCAACCATGCGTCCTCAATGTTGCTTTCTGATATTGGGTGAGCATTAGAACTAGCGCGGCAATTGCTAATTCTCTTTCTCTGCATCGTAACTGAACTGGGCGATCGCCTGACTAGATCTTGCAGAAGCGTTACATTTTTCAAAGTTTTGCGGCTGATCCGGCTTGCAGAAATCGCTGGAGCTGGCGACTTTCTAGTTCTAAAACCCGGCGGGCAAAATCATGGTCGAGGTCGAGCAGGTCATCAAAGGTGTCGATCGGAATTGCTAAAATCCGAGTGTTTTGGCTGGTGGCGATGATCGTATTTTTTGACTCACTGTGGGTCAAAACCTCTAGCTCATCTAGGGTTTGCCCCGGATGAAGCTGGTCAATTTGCACCTGATCAGGGCCGGAGTAGCGATAAATTTTGGCATCTCCTTCAATCAGCAGCAGCAGTTCCCGGCAGGTGTCGCCTGCCTCGGTAATCACAGCGTTGGCTGTATAGGTTTTAATTTCCGCCCGGTCAGCCAGCATGATCAGAGTTTGATTGTGAACCTGATGAAAGAAATCGCTGTTGAATAAGTAAACCAATTTCTCCAAGCGGGGAAACGCAGTTAGGGCAATTGGGGCTGCTTGCGAAAGTAACAAATTGGCAGTTTCTTGCAGCAGGGGTGGGTGGTCTTGACTGCAATAATCACGGGCGATCGCCTTGCCTTGCTCTAGGTCAATTTGGGCAATTAGGTACAGACAAACGGCTGGCAGTAAAGGATTTTGCTCCAGGAGTAATCCTTGTAAATCCGCAATCATTTGCTCCGGCGACTGCACCAGAGAGCAGGCATTCGATTGGGCATCCGGTTGACTTAACGCCTGCCAAACCTGAGCCGGTAGCCGATCGGGCCAATCTTCAGTTTCGATAAATTCTGCTAGGGCGATCGGAGCCAACCGCCCTAAGGCTTGGGCCAGAGCAAGGGACGATTCCTGGGGCAAGCCTTCCAGGCTGGTCAATATTGTCTGGACAATCAGGGCTTGCTTGCGATGAATACTGGTTTTTAGCACCATCAGCACCAAACTGTGAACCTGCAAAATCGGCTGATGCAGGGATCGGTAGCTGGCAATCAAAGCTGGCAATTGAGCCAAAAGAAATTCCGCTTTCCGAACATTGCTAGCGGCTGGGGTGAGGCCAGCTAAAATTCCAGCCTCTTCTTGAGGGGTGACAGAATATTGCTGCCGTAATCGCCGGATTTCAGCCGCATCTTCTTGCAGCAGATTGCTAAAGCTGCTGGAATCAATGCCGCGCTGTTGCAGCATCATTAGCCGTTCTAGAGACTTCTTATAGCCGTTCAAGCGAATTTGATTTTCTAGGTTCCGCTGTCGATCGGGGTTAAGCAATTCTGGGTCTTCAATTCCCAACTCCTCTAGCACTTCTCGGTGTTCGTCATCGCTGACGCCTAATTCTTGGCGGAGTTGTTGCAGCACTTCCAAACTGCTGGAGGTGTTGACGTAACCTTCTTCCAGGGCTTCTCGCACCACGCCTTTATAGGCCTGGTGACGCTTTTCTTTCGTAAAGCCTGGCAGGACTTTAGCGAGGATATAAACCTCATGGGTGTTGAGGTCGCTCAAAGACCGGCCCTCTAGGAATTGCGAAACGTCAAGCTGCAATTTCTCTAACTGCTTGCGGAAGCGGCTGGCCAGACTTTCTCGTGAGTAGAGGTCAGGGCTGCGGTGCCAGGTTTTATAAGCCCACAGCGTGCTGAACAAGACTAAGCCCAGCTCGTAGAGATATTGCACCCATAGCGGCAGCAGTTGAATCAGCGGCCGCCCGCCGAAAATAAAGAAGAAATTGAAAATCCCAAAAGTACAAAGGGTAAAAATCCGGTGCCGGATCAGTTCTGGGCTGAGGTTGAGATGCTGCTGACGGCTATAGGCTTTGATCCGTTTTTCGAGCCAGCAGCCTAGCCAGTGGGCGATCGCTGTAAATCCACCCAGAGTGAGCGGCACAGCCACCAGCTTCGGGATGTTAATTGCCTGCCCAAACAGATAAAAGCCAGGACTGAACAACATGGCCAACTGATCGGGATCTCGCACCCAGGCCCCCGAAAAGTAGTAGCTCCAGTTGCCTGCATACAGGTAATAGTAAACAAAGTAACCTACCACTAAGCCAACGTAGCCGTAGCGCAACCAAGATTCCTGGGGCTGAGTTAGCCCATCCCAGTAGGCGCGTTCAGAGTCAATATCAATGCACGGGTTTTGACAGGCGACACAGGCACTCTGCTCTTTGCGATCGGGCAGCACGGTGCGGCACATTGATTGGGTAATAATTTGGTCGCTGGTGTGGGCTTTGCTGCCAAATAAGCCGCCCGGCTCACTATAGATTTTCTGGACGGGCGCCATTGGGCAAAAGTAATTGCACCAGGATTTACCGCCATAGAAGTAGCCAACGCCGATCGCCGCTGCAATTGTGAACAGCAGCCACCCGGCCAGCACCAGGCGATCGGCATTAAAAAATAAAATTCGCCCGCACAGTCCGGCAAACAGCCAACCAAACTGGATCTGGGGGTAATTGCGCCCCAGCCAGGATTCGGGACTGACCTTGGCTAACTCATAGCGCACCTTGCCCGTCTTGGCGTTTTCGCGCTTGAACTGCCGCTGCCAGCCCAAGGCGCGGGGAATTTGCGACAAAAACGACAGCGGGCAAATTCGACGCCAGACCTCATGTCCAAACACCAGCAAAATGAAGATGGACGAAGGAACGATCGCGCCCCAAAACAAGGTCGTACCGAGGGGATAGGGTTGCTCCGAGAGGCAGATCCCCTGCACTTGAACGCAGGTATTGGGCAACCGGAGGGGACTCCAGGCATGGTCTGGCTCAGTAAACTGACTTGTCCAGGGGTCGTAAAACAGTGACGCAATAATGCTTAGCCAGCCAATTGTTAGCAGCCATCGCACCCCGTGCATCCGCTGCTCAGAAAAGCGCAAGTTCATAGACAAAAGACTATTTTTGACTTTATCTCTATAGGAATCATACCGATTTAGATCGATTCCTGACGCTGGAAAAACCAGAAGTTAGCATTTTTGTCTTCTCACTGACGGTTGAATGTGGCAGACTACTTCTGGGTTATGTTCCAAACCTGTTGGTTTTGGCAGGTGCTTTTTGTTCATCTGCCAGAAAAATAATTATTCAGTTATCTGATTATTAAAGAAAGATTGAATGCATCAATCTGAATCTGGAGGTTTTTGTGACTAGCACTGTGACGGATTCTGGACTCCAGCCCTTGTTGGCTCCAGCTTTGCTAACGGTTGAACAACTCCAGCAAGAGTTAATCAACGTCCGGCAACAGCGAGATCAGGCGCGCTGGGAAGCGAGTAATTGGCGTCAACGCTACGAAATGGAAGCCCAACAGCGTCGATCTGAGTCGGAACAAGCTGAGCAAGCGATCGCCAATTTAAAGACGCAACTCCAGCCCTTGGCAACCGCCACTCTTGACCCGACAGTCCTAGCGTCCTTACAGACACAAGTGGCAGCCGAGACTGATTCAATTGCCTTACAAGCACTGCTTTTAACAGCCCTAACTGAGCAAGAGCGGCTCCGACAGGGCTTGCAGGCCGAGCAAGCTAGCCACGCCAAAACCCGACACAGCCTCACAAATGCGCTCGGAGATGCGATCGATGTCTTCTCGCGACGGCGCAAGCGTCAGTCTAAACCCGCATCACTTTAGCGGCTAAGCGATCGCTTACGATAGAGGCACTGCCCATTGGATTCCAGTCTTACTATGACATCCACCACCGATCGCGTTTATTGGACGACTGAAGATCTGAAGCTGTTGCCGGAAAGCAGCAATCGCTACGAAATTATTGATGGACAGTTGCTGATGACTCGCGCCCCGCACTGGAAACACCAAAAAGTAATTGTTAAAGCATCAAGAATTCTAGATACTTGGTCAGAAGCAAGTCAGTGCGGGGAAACAGTAGCAACGCCGGGCGTTATTTTTGATGATGCCGATAATGTGATTCCTGATGTCGTGTGGATCAGCTCCGAACGATTGGCGGTCGGAGTCGATGAAGAAGGTCATTTCACAATCGCGCCTGAACTGATTGTGGAAGTCCTTTCACCAGGGACGCAGAACGAACGCCGTGACCGTGAAACCAAACTCAAACTTTACGCAGAACGAGGCGTCCAGGAATATTGGATTCTCGATTGGCGGCTTCAGCAACTGGAAGTTTACCGTCGTCAAAACGCACTGTTACATCTGGTAGCAACCCTGTTTGCAACCGATAGCCTGACTTCTCCGCTGCTGCCAGAGTTTTGCTGTAGCGTCGCTGAGTTTTTTCGCTAGCAAGCACTTAAATAAGCCAAGAACCCCTGATCTGGCTAGAAACCCATGACTTTGGCGACTGTTTCTAGTTCGGGTAGGATGCCTTGGTGAAACTGCCCTCCCTGTTGCTGCATGGCAATTTCAGGGTCTTTTAAGCCGTTCCCGGTCAGGACGCAAACAATCGTTGCGCCGGTTGGGACTTGCTCTTTGACTTTGAGTAACCCCGCCACGGAAGCAGCGCTGGCCGGCTCGCAAAAAATTCCTTCTTGGCTGGCCAACATTCGGTAGGCGGCTAGAATTTCAGCATCGGTAACGGCGTGAAATTGACCTTGGCTAGCATCTTTGACCGCGATCGCCCGCTCCCAGTTGGCCGGGTTGCCAATCCGAATTGCCGTTGCCAGGGTTTCCGGTTGTGGAAAGATATGCCCAGCCACGATTGGAGCTGCCCCTGCCGCCTGAAAGCCCATCATTCGCGGTAGGCGATCGCAGCGGTCTTGCTCATGGTACTGGCAAAAGCCCATCCAGTAGGCCGTGATGTTACCGGCATTGCCCATCGGGATGCACAGCCAGTCAGGGGCGTTGCCCAAAGCATCGACAATTTCAAAGGCCGAGGTTTTTTGTCCTTCTAACCGATAGGGATTGACCGAATTGACCAGAGTGACTGGATAAGTCTCAGACATCTGGCGGACAATCTCTAGAGCTTGGTCAAAATTGCCTTTGATTGCCATGACTTCTGCGCCATAAACCAGCGCTTGGGCCAACTTACCCAAAGCAACGTAGCCTTCTGGGATCAGCACAAACGCCCGCAACCCGCCCCGACGAGCGTAGGCCGCCGCGGCGGCCGAAGTGTTGCCGGTGCTGGCGCAAATCACGGCCTTGGCTCCCGCTTCTTTGGCCTTGGAAATCGCCATCGTCATACCGCGATCTTTGAAGCTGCCGGTCGGGTTGAGTCCGTCGTACTTAACAAACACCTGCACCTGGCGACCAATTTCAGCCGCGATCGCCGGCACTGGAATTAAAGGCGTGTTGCCTTCGTGCAGGGTAACGACCGGAGTTGTTGCACTGACTGGCAAGAAAGGACGATAGGCTTCGATTAATCCTGGCCAGGCGTTGTGGACAGTTTTAGCAGCAGTCAGAGACACAGCGGTTCAAAATTTAGAATCATCTACCCTCCAGTCTACCCTGATTGCGGTCTGGCTTTAGGGCGGCGATTACTGGTAGATTACGAAGCCGGCCGCTGGAACCGTCAGCAAAACAGCTTGACCGTTTCTGGCTTCGACGGTGCTCGCTTGACCGATCTGGGCGCTATCCGTCGAATAAATGCAGGTCAGCCCCTCTTCAGGCTGATGCAAGCTAGCATCAATTGTCACCCAGGCGGTTCTGGGCTGATCGTAGTCGGTGTTAATCGCCAACAGCACTTCTTGGCTGCTAAACACCCGTGACCAAGCCACCACAGAGCGGATCTGATCGCCTTGCAGGGTCGGCCAGCCAAAATTCACCCCGTCGGTCGGGGCAGAAATGGCCCGCAGATACTGGCGACCCCGGCGGAGGACAATATTTTGCTGTCGGATCGCCAACACCTTGGCCAATTCTTGATAGACCGGATTGGTTTCATCAAAACAGTGCCTTTCTCGGCTGCCGAAGGGGCCAAACTCGCCGCCAAACATGGCTTCTCGTAAATAGCGATCGGCACCATCGCCATCCCCGCCCCCGTTAAAGCACTGTTCGCTGCCGTAGTAAATACAGGGAATGCCCAGCGTCATTGCATTTAGGGCTAGCGCGTTCAAGACCACTTTTTCAGCCTGGGGATCAGCGCAAAACCGAGCTTTGTTTTGACCTTTCCGCACCTGATCGTGGTCATCGAACATGGTCACGACCTTATCTTTGAACCAAATGTGGGAGTCTTTATTGACCAGCAGCGAGTTGCGAAACAGGCTAAAGTAGTCGGCTGGATTGCGGTAGCCTTTGACTAAATACTCTAATTTTTCGGGAATCTCATCAATGCCGAGGGCGGCATTTAAGCCCGTTACTTCCAGGGTTTGGAAGGCTCTGGAGCGACCGCCAGTAATTTCCCCAATTAAATAAAAGTTTTCTTTGCCGAGGCTCTGGGCAAATTCATGGATCATGGAGGCGAAAAAGCGAGTTGCGCCTAAATCCATGTGTTTGACCGTATCAATCCGAAACCCGTCTAGATCAGCAAAAGCAATCCAATACTGATAAACCTGGCACAAATAGTTGAGCGCCGCCGCTGGCACATAGTTGTCGGGATCGCCTTGACCATGATGAACATCTTTGAGGTCAAAAAAGTCGCCGTCTAGATACTCTGGATCGTTGTCCCAACTATTGATCCGGCCTTTTTGGGTATACAGGGCCGGGTCTTGAAACTCAACCGGCCAAACGGCTGCGTCTGGGTCGGGCCAGGTGGCCGGATCGCTGCTGGGGTCAGTCGCTCTAAATGCAATTGTTGGCTGGCCGCTGGCATCGTTAAAACCCTTGACTTTGTAGGGTTTATCATCCCAGCGCGGGTCAAAAAAACCATTGCCCTGACCGTCGGTTGTCCAGTAGCGATCGCCGTCGTAGCTAAAAATATTGCCAGTGTGATTCAACAATAGTCCGGACAGATTTTGACAAGAAAGCTATCCATCGGATAGGGTGCATATTGTCAAAAATAAACACCAGACGGATAGCCATGGAAGCCATTGTACAAAGCCTACTGACGCAAGTGGGTGAT
>JAESGG010000146.1_pt1 | contig 15359 bp, 16 predicted proteins | sample 9266231 | NCBI WGS metagenome assembly JAESGG01 (sample SAMN14515337, study PRJNA621664) | algae metagenome | isolation source: Aphanocapsa sp. GSE-SYN-MK-11-07L and co-occurring heterotrophs from wet... | place: USA: Grand Staircase Escalante National Monument, Utah | collected 2006-04-16 | reverse complement strand
CAAGCGAAGAATGTTCCTCAACTGCTCAAGCATCGGTGTGCCTACCTCAATGGATACTTCTCAACCGCACCTCAGTAAATAGGGTGGCTAAGCATAAATGCTTAACGCAAAACTGGGATGCTCCCATCTGTTCTGGAACTATCCAGAAACAAATGGGGCAGGAGAGCTTTGGAAGTCTTGCGCTGAAGATTTCTCTTCTAACTATGCGGACTTGTGCCACTTAATTGGAACAGGATTGAGTAGAAACGTTATACCAGGATTAAGCCTAAACGATTCAAAATTTGTTCAAATAAATTCTGCTTCAGCAGATACCTTGATTCATATTGTTGATAACTCCGTTGATGCAGTTGTTACTGATCCTCCTTACTACGGAACAATCTTATATGCGGAAATAGCAGACTTTTTCTACATTTGGCAAAAGCGAATATTAGGCGACATCTTCCCCGATCTCTTCACCTCAGACCTCACGGACAAAGATCGCGAAGCCGTCGCTAATCCCTCCCGCTTCCGCAACATGGGCATCAGTCCCGAAGTTCTCGCTAACCAGGACTACGAAGCAAAAATGGCACTTGCCTTTGCCGAATACTATCGAGTCCTGCGTGACGATGGCGTGATGACCGTCCAGTTCAACCACAAAGACTCCGGTGCCTGGGATGTCCTGGCCAAATCCCTGATTGATGCTGGGTTTGAAATCACCGCATCCTGGGCAGTCAGCACCGAAAACCCCCAAAACCTGCACCAGGCTCAGAAAAACTCCGTCTCCAGCACCGTCCTGCTCGTCTGCCGCAAACGCGACCCCAACGCTGGACAAGCCTGGTGGGATGACCTCCGCCCTGATGTCGCCAACTTGGTCGAACAGCGCGCCCCCGAATTTGAAGCCAACGACATCACGGGCATTGACCTTTACCTGAGTGCCTTCGGGCCCGCCCTCAACGTCTTTTCCCGCAACTACCCGATCCTCGACTCCGCTGGCAACGAAGTCCGCCCCGAAGAAGCTTTTGCCGAAGCCAGGCGGGCGATCGCCAACTATCGCTTCTACAAACTTGCCCAAACCGACACCCAAGGCTTTGACCCCCTCACCACCTGGTACATGCTGGCCTGGGATGCCTTCCGGGCCAGCGAATTCCCCTTTGATGATGCCCGTCAGTTGGCCCTGGCCGTTGGCGGCTTCAACGTTGCAGACCTGGCAAAAACCTATAAACTGCTCGACTCCACCAGCGGCACCTGCAAATTCCTCACCCCCCAACAGCGCCACAAAAAACGCGCCTTTTCCCTGGTAGAAGAAGAGTTTTCCGCCCGTTACCTGATTGATGCCCTCCACGCCATCATCACCCTCTACCTAGAAGAACAGGCGATCGAACCCGTCCGCCGCTTCCTCAAATCCACCGGGCTGTTGAGCAATGACCTGTTTATGCGATCGTGGGAAGTCGCCCTCAAGGTCATCCCCCGCATCGGTGATGAACGCAAACGCATCCCCGAAGAAAAAGCCCTAGCTGACCTGTGGCTGGCCATGGACGAGATCAAAGCCAAAGTCATCTACGTCCAGCCCGAACTAGAGTTAGGGAGTGGGCAGCAAAGCTTGAATTTTGCTCAGTTCGAGGAGTAAAGCTGATGCTAAATGGAATTCGCCAAAAGGTGATTGTACAAACAGGAGGAGTTGTTGAACTCCAATCTCCTGATTTGCCAGAAGGGGCAATTGTTGAAGTCATCGTTTTATTAGAGCCAGAGATTGAACAATCAAGAACTTTGACCAGTTTTATTGGGGCAGCCAAAGGTAGCTTTTTGACACCTGAAGAAGTTGATCAATTTATCCGTCAGGAGCGGGATACATGGGACTCTTGACCGCACTTCAAGGCGATCGCTTTATTTCTTCTTAGAGGTAATGATATGCAGGGAGAGGTTCAGTCCAGTTCAGCCCGGCTTGCAGTTCTGATTGACGCAGATAATGCAAATCCTAATCTTATAGAACCTCTGCTTCAAGAAATTGCTATCTATGGAGTTGCCCACGTCAAACGCATTTATAGTGACTGGACGGATCAAAACTCTAATGCATGGAAGCCAAAACTTCATAAATTTGCAATTCAACCCATTCAGCAATTTAAGTACACCACGCGCAAAAACTCGACAGACAGTGCCCTGATTATTGATGCAATGGATTTGCTCTATACAGGCAACTTCGATGGATTTTGTATCGTTTCTAGTGATAGTGACTTCACTCGTTTAGCTAGTCGAATTAGAGAGGCTGGGCTAGTTGTCTATGCTTTTGGCAAACAGGATACTCCTGAAGCCTTTGTAAGTGCTTGTGACAAGTTCATCTATGTTGAGATTTTAGAGCAGCCAAACACTACAACTCAATCTCAGTCTAGTAAAGGGGCTTTACTAGATTCAACAAAGACATCAAACAAACAGAAAGTAGATAAGCAGTTACTTAAGCTTCTGAAAAATGCTTATGAAGCGATCGCTGGAGAAGATGGGTGGGCAAACCTGGGTGTCTTTGGCGCACAACTGAACAAACTCTCCCCCTCTTTTGACTCCAGAAACTACGGTTATAAAAAATTGGGAGATCTGATTCGAGCAACAGAAATATTTGAAGTACGAGAAACCCCTCACGACAAAAGCCCAACCGTCAAAGAGTTGCACATCAAGCTGAAAGCTCAAACTGGAGGCGCAGCTTGAGCTTACCAATGTCACCTAACAGCCTTCGCAACCGCCCCTGGCGCATCAGCTACTCCAGCGACGAAAACAATCCCGTGGCTGATTTCTACATCCCAGCCTTAGAATGCGCTGTCCGGTACGATCGCAAATCCGGCTTCTTCAACAGTGCCATTCTCAGCAAAGTTGCCCGTGGGCTAGGGGCAATGCTGCACAACCAGGGCAACATTCGCCTGATTATGGGCTGTCAGTTCAGCCCCCAAGATTTGCAAGCAATCCAGCAGGGCTATGATCTGCGGGCAGCACTCGGCGATCGCCTAGATGCCCACCTCCAGCCACCCCAAAACTTTGCTCAGCTCAAACACTTCCAGATTTTAAGCTGGCTGATTGCCAACCAATACCTGGACATTCGGATCGCCGTTCCGCTCAAACCGGATGGCCATCCAGAACAGAGCGATCGGCTGCTAGAACCCAATCGCATCTTTCATGAAAAAGTGGGCATTATCACCGATGCCCAGGGCGATCAGCTTGCCTTCAGCGGCTCTAATAATGAATCGATTGGCGGCTGGGAGGGCAACGTCGAATCTTTTCATGTTTATCAGAGTTGGGAGGGTGGGCGAGACCTAGAGCGGGTGCAACTGGAAGGCGATCGCTTCGCCAAACTGTGGCAAGATCAGATGACCAACGTCAAGGTGTTTGAAGTCCCAGAGGCGGTGCAGAAAAAACTGCTCCGGTATCTGCCTAGCAGTAAACCAGACTGGCAGCCCCAAACCGAGTTTGACCAACGCCCCGTCTCGCCTAACCTACCAATTCCGCAACAGCCAGAAATTATTGCCGCAGAAGCACCAGCGATCGACCCGCAGGTCTTAGAGCAAGAACGGCAGAGGTTCAAACAGCTTGCTAGCTTGCCTCAACACCCTGGCTGCCTTGCCTACACGGTGGAGTCCATTCCCGTCAACCCCTGGCCCCACCAGCAAAAAATTCTGCGGCAATTTGCTAAGGCATTTCCCCGCAATGCCTTGATAGCCGATGAAGTTGGCCTGGGTAAAACCATTGAAACTGGGTTGGTGTTACGCTACCTGCTGTTGTCCCAGCAGGTCAAGCGGGTGTTGGTGCTGGTGCCTGCCAGCGTTCAAACCCAGTGGCAGGAAGAAATGCGGGAAAAATTTAACCTCCACTTCTGGAGCTACAGCCAGGGGGAACTCAAAGACCCCGACAAAAACTCTGCCCTCCTGACCGCTAATCCCTGGAATAGCCAAAACTTGATTCTGGCTTCCAGTCATCTGATCCGCCGTCAAGAACGAATGCAGGAACTCCTGGAAGCTAACCCGTGGGATTTAGTGATTCTGGATGAAGCACATCACGCCCGTCGCAAAAGCCCCCAAGAGCGCAAAGAAACGCCCAACCGCCTTCTAGAGTTGATGACCAAACTTAAAGCCAGTACCCAGTCACTGCTGCTGCTATCTGCTACCCCAATGCAAATTGACACCATTGAGGTGTTTGACCTGCTGAATCTCTTGAGGCTACAAGGGCACTGGAGCTACGGCGATCAATTCTGTGACTACTTTGCTTCCCTAACCGAACCGCCCGATCGCGGCAGTTTGGACTTCTGGCAACTCATGGCATCTGACTACTTTCGCCGGGGTGGTCAGCCCTGTCAGCGCTTGCAACGATTTCTGGAAAAGACTGACCGAATGCTGTCTTACCGTTTAGAGGATGTCTGGAACCAAGGCGTAAAGGTCATTAACCATCGCCAGCTTCTCGAAGATGCCTCCTTTATTAATGCCTCTCGACAATACCTGACGGTTAACACGCCGCTGAAAGACCTGATGTTTCGGCACACTCGCGATACGCTGCGGCAATACTTTCAGCGAGGGTTGCTAGCGCGAGATGTCCCCACTAGAGTTGTCCAAGATAATGCGATCACCCTCGAAGCCAGCCGGGAAGTCCCGCTCTATGTTGCCGTCAGTGACTACGTGCGTCACTTCTATCGCTTGGCTCAGAAGGAAAATCGCAAAGCCCTCGGCTTTCTGATGACCTTGTACCGGAAGCGATTGACCAGTTCTTTCTATGCGGTTCAATGCTCTCTGCAACGACGTTTGGAGTCGCTGTCAACCCAACAGGGCAGCGGGATTGGCAGCGATGACTTAGCAGACCTAGACGATGCCGAGGATGCTGTGATTGAGGGGCTAGAGTCCTATCTAGAGCCGATTGACCCCAAGGAAATTGAATATCTCCAAGACTTACTGCGCCAGTTCGACAACACCGGGGAAGACACCAAGTTTTCTCAGTTGATGACCACCCTCCGCCAGGAACTCAGCCAGCGAGAAAGCGTAATTATTTTCACCCAGTATACCGACACAATGGACTACCTGCGCGGAGAGCTGTTCGAGATGTACGGCTCTCAGGTTGCCTGCTACTCAGGGCGGGGTGGAGAAGAATTTAAGCTTGGAAGGTGGGAGGTGATTCCCAAAGAAGCGATCAAGCGACGGTTTCGAGACGGTGAGATCAAAATACTGCTCTGTACAGAGTCAGCCAGCGAAGGGCTAAACCTGCAAACCTGCGGCATCTTGATCAACTATGACTTACCCTGGAATCCAATGCGAGTGGAGCAACGCATCGGCAGGATTGACCGAATTGGGCAGCATTTTTCTACCGTCAGAATTCATAACTTCTACTATGACGGAACAGTAGAGGCCAAGGTCTACAAAAAGCTGCGCGATCGCATTAATGCCTTTGCCACCGTGGTCGGCAATCTTCAGCCCATTTTAGCCAAGGTGCCAACCTTCATTGAGCGAGCGGTCATGAGCGCAGATCCCCATGAAGAAGATGTGCTGTTATCTGAATTTGACCATAATCTCGATGCCCCACCTCTGCGTCCAGCCCTAGACGAGATGATTGCAATGGATGTAGAAGCGGATTTGGCAGAGATTCAAAACCCGCTTCCACCCGCGCCATTTACTTCTGAGGAGATTGAGCAATTGCTGACCACCTCTGTCCTTGTAAAAAGCTGCGGGGCACAGTTTGATGCTGTGGGCGGGCAGCTCTGGAAGCTGACCTACCAGCGGCAAGCCTACGATGTGACCTTTTACCCAGAGGTTTTTGATCAACACCCCTCAGTCCGATTAATGAGTTTTGGTGATCCTGTATTTGAGGAGCTAGTTGAACAGGTCAATCAATCCGCAGCCTCAAACCTAGACTGATAAGATAACCCTACCGCTATCTGCGATCCACTCTTTCAAAGTGCTGATCCATTGATCTACTGATCCACTATAAATAGTGCAATGGCTCTTGAGAGACAGTGAGCTATTTCAAGCTATTAATGAGGAGTGAGGCTGTTGAAGAAAGGAGGTGAGGGACATGACATTGGAAGTAACTCTAAATCGCCACATTGAGTCCACGCCAGAAGTGAGGGGAGGAAAGCCCCGCCTCACGGGCAGGCGAATTACAGTCGCTGATCTTGCGGCTTGGTATCTCAAGCTGGGCTATTCTCCAGAGGAAATTGCCAGCACCTATGACTTACCTTTGGCTGCTGTTTATGCTGCAATTTCTTTCTATTATGATCACCGGGACGAAATCGATCGCCAGTCCAAAGAAGATGAAGAGTTTGTAGCAGCTTTACAGCAGCAGCACCCTTCCTTACTCCAGGCGAAACTGCGGGAGTTGCGGGGTGAGTGACCCGCTGCGGTTTCACAATGATTGGAGGGCTAGTGCTGATTCAGCAAATTTTTGCCCCTGAAGAGATACGAAACCATATTAAATTTCTCTAGCAATTGGTTCGCTCAGGCATCTTTTAAGATCAAATTTGAGATCAATTTTGAAAATCAGCCTTTGAAACTGTTTATTGGCAAGCACAGATAACCACGTTGACATCGTGGGGGTCACTGGTTCGAGTCCAGTTGTGTCCATAAACGCTTACAGTTGAGCCTTCTATTTACTATGAGGTCTGTTTCGACTTACTTTCTAGGCAAACGAAGAAGCTATGACGGCGGCTATACAAACACTGCTAAAAAGTTAATGAACAGAAGGAGGGCTAGGCAACTGTTGAGACTTAAGGGTATCAGCGATCGCCTCTAAAATACTCTCTGCCGCTTGTGAGCGGGTCTGATCAGCCGTGATCGTTACTTTGATATCTGCCTGGGCATAGAGCTTCTGCCGTTGGTCAAACAAATGAGTGAGCTGCTGTTGACGATCGACAACCTGCAAGAGCGGACGGTTTTGCGCTTGCTCTAGACGCTGCGTCAAAAGCTGAATCGGCGCATCCAGCCAAATGACTAGCCCGTGGTGCAGATAGCTCCAATTCATGGGGTTGACAACAATACCGCCCCCAGTTGCGATCGCGAGATTTTTGTAGGCAGAAAGTTCTGCCAGAACTTGGGTTTCCCAGCGGCGAAACTCTGACTCGCCCATCTCAGCAAACATTTCGTTAATTGATTGCCCTGCCACTTGCTCAATCAGGGCATCTGTATCAAAAAAACGGTAGCCAAGGGACTGAGCCAAAAGCTTGCCGGTACTGGTTTTGCCAGCGCCCATCATGCCAATGAGATAGAGGTTGACTCCTTTAAGTTCCTCAGTGAGAGGGGTCATTTGAACTCCTCATCGTCAAAATCAAAATCGTCGTCGTCTGAAGAGGCAGGCGGTGGCACAATGACCCGATAGTCGGCATCATAAACTGACTCTCGCTTGCCGACGCCAGATTTATCAGGATCTCGATAGCTGTAGGAATAAGCAGATCCAGACTGTCCGCCACTTTTGGGTTTTTGGTCAACTTCATAGCTCCAGTCCTCCCGCAGATAGTTGGCTTGATCAACGGGCCGGTCTACGGGGGGTGGCGGACTAGGGCGCTCAGGTGGGCGGTCGTCCCAATCCCAGTCTGAGTTTGATTCTGGCGTTGCAGCAGCAGCTTGCGGCTGTGGGCGGGGTGACTGATGCCGCCAGGTTAAAAAGCTCAAGAAGCGGAGGATGCCCAAGAGCAATAGCCCAGTTGCAATCCCTGCGCCCATGCTGCCTAAGATTAAGTACCCTAGCGCTAACGGCGGCGATCGCCAGCCCAAAAACACCAGCGATAGCGGGGGGCTTAGGTTCTGGAGGGTCAACCCTGCTAGCCCTAGCACAATTGCCAAAAGTAAACCCAAGCGAATTGCTGACATGGCGCTTACCCGTGACCTTGCCAACGGTTGAGGGGAACACAGTCAATCTGAAGCTGATCGAGGGCGCGGGCGACCACAAAATCCACCAAATCTTCAATCGTTTGGGGGTTGTGATACCAGGCTGGGATAGCAGGGACAATTCTAGCCCCTGCCTCAGCCAGTGCCGTCAAATTTCGCAAATGAATCAGGCTAAACGGAGTTTCCCGTGGCACAAGCACGAGCGGACGCCCCTCTTTGAGCTGCACGTCTGCGGCTCGTTCTAGCAAGTCAGAACTCAGCCCAGCGGCCAGCTTGCCAACGGTACTCATGCTGCACGGAATCACCACCATGCCGAGGGTGCGGTAAGAGCCGCTAGCAATGCTGGCCCCGACGTTGGTGGCAGCATGACAAATCAGCTCTCCGCCATATTCATCGGATTGCGATCGCCAAAACTCAACCTGTTTGGATAGCTCAGTTGGCATCCGCACGGCTTGCTCAGCCTGCCAAACCTGATAGCTAGCCTTAGAAGCAACCAAGTCAACCGTGTAATTTGCTCGCAGTAGAAACTTAAGGGCCCGGACAGCGTAGATTAAGCCTGAGGCCCCAGAAACCCCAATCACAATCGGTCGGGAAGCAGCTTTAAACACATTATCCAAACTTTAAACCAACAAGAGGGCAAGCAGACCGCTCAGCAGCGCTTTACTCATTATAAACGGGTTAAGAGTGCCCTCCGCCTTCAGCTTGGGCAGCTTGGATTGCTACCCAAATCGCATTCTCTACAGCCAGGCTGGGGTCACTGACAATTGCTTCCGTGATCGTACGCTGAGCTACCACACCACAAATGCAGGCGGCGGTAAAGCCATACACACTGGCTTTTTTAAATAGAGTGCCGCACTCCATTTCGTAGTTGAGAATCCGCAAGCGGCGGTATTCCTCTGTAATCCCTTGCAGCTTTCGGAGCAAATGGGGGTTGGCGGCATCCTTGCGCTCTTGCCCTTCATAAAAGGTATCGACCGAGGCTGTAATTCCAACGTGAGCCGGAATGCCCAGATCCTCAGCCGCCTTGGCCAAGGCAACGGTCAAAAACGGGTCGGCTACGGCTGGATAGGCGATCGGGGCAATGTCGTTGGCGGCTCCTTGCCGACACAGGGCCCCGCTGGAAATCACCACCTCTCCGACATGAACATGGGGCTGAATTGCGCCGCAGGTGCCGACCCGAATGATTTGACGAATCCCAACCTGAAACAATTCGTTCACCACAATGCTCAAGGAAGGTGCGCCCATGCCGCTGGTGGCGGAGAGAATGGGTTGCCCGTTCGCCAGTTTGCCCAAATAGGAATTTAGCCCTCGATGCTCTGACAGCATGACTGAGTCAGAGAGGTAGCGATCGCAAATGTATTTTGCCCGCCCTGGATCACCAGAGAGCAAAGCCAAAGTAGGCGGCTGAACGCCCAAGTCCGATCGACCAAACCCAATGTGATAGAGAGTGTCACTCATGGCAGCACCTGATCGAAAAGGATCTACTATTACTACCCTACTTGACGCTGCTCCGGTCAGAATTCCCAAGGCTCTTGGTTTGATCAGCCAACGTGGTAGGAGATAAGAGCGATCGCTGACTGCCCTAAACTAGAAAAAAAGCTTCAGCACCGCTATGTCTCTTGGTCTACCCATCGATCGCCCATTAACGATCGCCGTCATTGGTGATGTGCATGACCTATGGCAGCCAGCGGATGCACGAGCGCTCAAGCATTTGGGCGTAGATTTAGCCTTGTTTGTGGGAGATTTTGGCAATGAGGCGGTGCCGATTGTGGCAGAAATCGCCAGCTTAAATCTGCCATTTGCTGCTGCCTTTGGCAACCATGATGCTTGGTATACTGCTACCCCCTGGGGGCGTCAGCAATGCCCCTACGATCGCCAGCAAGAAGACTGGGTGCAGCAGCAGCTAGATTTAATGGCTGAAGCCCACATTGGCTACCGTAACCGTGATTTTTTAGAGTTAAATCTTTCAGTCGTCGGCGGTCGCCCGTTTAGCTGGGGGGGGCCAGAGTGGAAATACGCTGAATTCTACCAACAGCGATTTGGAGTGAGCAGTTTTGCTGAATCGACGGCCCAAATTGTGGCGGCTGGGCAACAAACTGCTTCTGATACAGTCATTGTGCTCTCTCATAACGGCCCGACTGGGCTGGGCGATCGCCCAGAAGATCCCTGCGGTCGAGACTGGCAGCCCTTGGGAGGCGACTACGGCGATCCTGACTTGGAAGCGGCGATCGCCAATATTAAAGACCTGGGAAAACAGATTCCGTTGGTCACGTTTGGGCACATGCATCATCGCCTCCGCCACACCCGATCGCGACTCCGCACCGCCATTAAGCAAATTGGCTCAACCGTTTACTTAAATGCTGCCAGTGTGCCTCGAATTCTAAGCACTCCAGACGGAGACTGCCGCAATTTTTTGCTGGTTGCTCTAAAGGCCGCAGTTGTGACTGAAGTCGCGATCGTTTGGCTTAACCCAGACCTAGAGCTAGCCTCTCGGCAAATCCTCTACTCCTGCCATGATGGGCAGACTGCTGATGTTCTGACTTCACAAGAATTGGCTGATCGGGCTGAGTGCAAGAGCTGAAAGGCAGAAAAGCAGAAGTTTGAAATGAGTGATACGAGATGAGCGGAGAGGATAAGCACTTGCCTTCTGCCTTTCCCCATCAATCTCCCCCTGATTTGCTGGCATTATAGTTAAGAGTGCAGTGTGGCCGACTTCTGACGGAATGGCAATCTTTTTCTACAAAGTAGATGAACCCTACGGCTGTTTTTCTAACTTTTCTCCCTACGGTTTCCAGTTGCAGGGACAAACGTGGATGACGGCTGAACACTATTACCAAGCCCAAAAGTTTGCTGGCACTTGCGATCGCCATCTCTGCTGTTTGATTCAGGAAGCGGCTACGCCAATCGAAGCGGCCGCTTTGGGGCGCAGTCCTGTCCATCAAATCCGCCCTGATTGGGAACAGGTCAAAACTCAAATCATGTACACGGCGGTGTTGACTAAATTTCAAACCCACACTGATATTCAGACCGTTTTGCTGTCCACTGGCGATCAGTTAATCATTGAAGACTCCCCTGTCGATGCTTACTGGGGCTGTGGCCCGGATGGTCGGGGGCAAAATCAATTGGGTAAAACCTTAATGAATGTGCGTCAGCACCTCCGCCAAGCCATGACTGGTCAACAACTGCTGTCTAATGGTTGATTCTCTTTCGCCTCAAACCTGGCCCTTTAGTCTGGGCTGGCTGCCGCAACCTGCCTATTTAGTCGGGGGCGGTGTCCGAGATGCTCTGCGGGGATACAATGCCGCTTTGACAGACTTAGATTTTGTTTTACCTGCGAATGCAGTCGAAACAGCCAGGGCGATCGCCAATCACTATCGAGCCGGGTTTGTGCTGCTAGATGCGGAGCGCCAAATCGCCAGAGTCGTTTTTGAGCAGGCCACCGCTGACTTTGCGCTCCAAGTTGGCCCAACCCTAACCACTGACCTAGAGCGGCGAGACTTTACAGTGAACGCGATCGCCTACGAACCCCATACCCAAGAATTATTTGACCCTCTGCATGGCTGCGCTGACTTAAAGCAAGGCGTCCTGCGGATGGTCTCACCCGCTAACCTGGCTGAAGACCCGCTGCGCCTGCTGCGGGCCTATCGCCAAGCTGCCCAACTCGGCTTTGAGCTAGAGCCAGCCACCCAACGGCAGATTCGGCAGTTAGCTCCCCGCCTCAAGCAGGTCGCCGCCGAACGGGTGCGAGTCGAGTTGGGATACCTGCTCAGCACCCATGGCGGCACGCCGATGTTGCAAGCGGCAATTTGCGATGGACTCCTGCAAGACTGGTTGCCGAGGGTGACTGCGACCAATTTGGCTCAGTTAGCGGCGGTGGAAACGGCAGCGATTGTCTTAGCTGAACACTGGCCGCCGCTCCAGGTTGACTTAAACCGAATTTGGGGCGATCGCCTGCGCGGGGGCGAAGCGACTCGGCGAACGCTGCTGGCAATGGCCAAACTAGCCTGTCTGCTCGGACACGATTCACAGGCAGCAGCTCAGACTTTGCAAAATCTCAAATACAGTCGCCAAGAAATTTTGCTGGTGGTTAATTTACTGAAGCTGCTGTCTCAAATCGACACTGAGACCAAACTGACTCACCTGGCGCGGCGGGAGTTGTTTTTCTTGTTTCAAACGGCTGGCCAAGCTTTTCCTGCCCTGGCAGTCTTGAGTTTGGCCCAGGGAGTTGGGTTAGCGGCGATCGCTCCTTTGATCACGGCTTGGTTTAACCCTGACGACGCGATCGCTCATCCTCAAACCTTGATTACAGGCAAGGATTTACTCAAATATTTGCATCTCAATCCTGGCCCGAAAATTGGCCAACTTTTAAAGCAACTAGAATCGGCCCAAGCCGAAGGCAAAATCACCACCCCGACCGAGGCCCTCGCTCTAGCCAAACTTTTGCTAGAACCCCTGTTTTAAAAGCCTCTTTGACTCATAATTTTGGATAGCTAAACGCTGTATCTGCTGAAAAATTGGCGAAGTGTAGTTTAGCTGGTTCTAAAAGCTGTCGGGGTCATGCCGGTGAGTTGCCGGAACTGTTTGCTGAGATGACTATGACTGTTGAAGCCACACAGAAAGGCGATATCTATGATCGGCTGATCGGTTTGTTTCAATAACTGCTTGGCTCGTTCTACTCGCTGTTGGAGCAGATATTGATAGGGAGCAATCCCGATCGCCTGCTTAAACAAATGGCTGAAATGAAACTGACTGATGTCCAGCAACGCTGCTAAGTCTGCCAGCTTAATCTCTTGAGCGAGTGAGTCATGAATGTATTCCAAGACCTGCAGGAGTTGACGTTCGGGCAAGCCGCCTTCGTAAATTGGCAGGTCTGATTTGGTCGTAGCATATTGTCTGAGTAAATGCACTGCCAGGACATTGGATAACGATGCGATGTAGAGCTTGTTACCTAGGTTTTTCTGCTGGAGTTCAGCCAGCAGCAGCATGGCGATCGCCTCGATTTGTGGGTCACGAGTCCGAAATTCAGGCAGTAATTCAAGCTGGTCGGGATTCAGTTCAAGCGCTTCTTTGGCCACGCTCTGGATGAACTGAGACGCAATGCGAATTTGCAAGTAGTGGTCATCTCCCTCCCAACGCGCAAAAAACGGCATGTGTGCAGGTGTAATCGAAATATCACCTTTCCCGTACAAACTACTGTGAGTTTTGCCCCCCTTGATTTGCAGAAACCGCACGGGACGGGAAGCTAACGACAGACAAATCGCATGTTGATCGCTGTAATGAGTTTTGCATTCCCCCGATGGATGTTGAAATTGCTCAACCAGAATATTTTCCCAGCCTTGATCTTGGCTAGACAAGGCGGGCAAGCAGGTTGTTGCAGGCTGCGGAGTGGCGGTCGTTTTCATGATCCAAACCCAATGCATCTAGTTCTAATTCTATGCAACGGGAATGACTTCTGCTGATCGGTTTAAAAATTAATCGCAAGATTGTGATAGTCACGCAGGAATGAGATAGTTGACCGTTGCTGGTTTACATAAGCTGGAAGGGTGATTGATTAGGAGGAACCATGACACGTTTGTTACACCTTAACTCCAGCCTACGCGGTAGGCAATCGCATTTCCATCAACCGATTCACGATTTTAGGAAGGAAACCATCATGAGAGTAATACCCCTTCAGTTAGGATTATTGGCAACTGTTCTGTTATCAGCTAATCCGAGTTTCGCCAATTTAGATCAGCAGATGACTGATTCTAAAATTTCAGGTGTAATGATTGCCCAGAAAGAAGAGTCTGATTCAAGTAATCCCTCTAGAACCATTGCCCAGTGTGGCTCCCATGACGCAGCCATCTTTGTTAAAAAAGTTCCGCCAGGCTGCCGAGAACGTGGAGTCAATATGTCGCCAGAAAAGAATGAAACTTCTGCAACAAAAAAGCGGCATGACAGAATCGATCGCAATGGATTTAGGCGATCAAGCATTTAAGTTGGAAGGGTAATTTTTCAGGAGAAAGTATGGCACACCTATTACAGATTGATTCGAGTCCAAGGGGAGAGCGATCGCACTCTCGGCAGATGACTACAGAATTCGTCATGCAATGGAAACAAGCGCATCCGGGCGATACTGTTACCTATCGAGATATTGGTCGCAATCCCGTTCCGCATGTCGATGAACTCTGGATTGCGGCTGCATTTTCCTCACCGGAGCAACACACGCCCGAACTGCATGAAGCGATTCGCCTCAGCGATCAGCTTGTGGATGAATTCTTGGCCGCTGATATTTACGTCATCGGTGTTCCAATGTATAACTTCAGCGTCCCCAGTGGATTCAAGGCTTACATCGACCAGATTGCTCGAGTTGGGCGAACATGGTTATTTGAGCCTGAAGACCCAGAAATGCCCTATAAACCGCTTGTCCACCACAAGAAAATGTTTGTAATTACAGCTCGTGGTGATGGTGGATACGATTCTGGAGGTCGTAACGAGAAGTGGAATCATCAAGATCCATACATTAAAACAGTGTTTGCCTTTATGGGCATTATCGATATTAGCTTCATTCATGTAGAAAACGATGAATTTGGTGGTCAAAAATTAGCAGCGTCGATCGCTAATGCCCAAGCCAAAATCATTGAGCTAGTTGCGGCGTAGACTGATACACTAACCTCTCAATTAGTCCATTGAAGTCTTACAAGTTCAAAAGATGGAGATTGTGACCAAGAGATTTCTGCTCCGAGATTTTTGCAAAGCAGATGAGCCGGCATTTTTCGCCTATCATGCCGATCCAAAGTACGCTGAATTTTGCACACTGGCAGAAGTTGCACCCAGCCATACCCGCAAACTTCTTCACCTTTTTAGTCAGTGGGCAGTCGAATATCCGCGCTGCAATTATCAGCTTGCTGTGATCGATCGCCGAAAATTACCGGATCTTGTTGGCTGTTGCGGATTACGCCGTCAAGATTTCGATGCTGATCTAGCGGAACTAGGGATCGAATTAGCCCCTCAGTTTTGGGGGCGCTATGGTTATGCGATCGAGATTGCCAGCGCTTTGATTGAGTTTGGGTTCTGCGATCTGGGTTTAAAGGAGATGCGAGGTATTTCTGTCAGCGCAAATCTGCGGGTTACTCGTTTGGCACAGCAATATGGATTTGTCGAAATTGGCGCACCTCCAGCCCGGACGCATGAACGAGGGTGGCACCAAACCGAATGGCAGCTTACACGCGAGTCGTGGCAACGTTTTGCTAATCATTGAACAACATTAGCTAATTTTGGCTAGATTCATTTTTGCGTTCCACCACAAATGATCAGAATTGACCGCAAGATTTTGCTAGTTTGACAAGAATTAGATAGCTGGGCAGTGGGCGTTTACCTAAGCTGGAATGGTCATTCAGCCACAGGAATGACAACACATTTTTAGACATAACTATGGCGTTGTTGCATAAATAGGGGTTGCGGAAGGGATGTGTCATGGTAAGTTTGAATCGCCAAACCCAAACTAGGACGCATGAAACAGCAATACCGCATCCGCAACTGGTCTGAGTATAACGCTGG
>JAESGG010000145.1_pt1 | contig 15484 bp, 13 predicted proteins | sample 9266231 | NCBI WGS metagenome assembly JAESGG01 (sample SAMN14515337, study PRJNA621664) | algae metagenome | isolation source: Aphanocapsa sp. GSE-SYN-MK-11-07L and co-occurring heterotrophs from wet... | place: USA: Grand Staircase Escalante National Monument, Utah | collected 2006-04-16 | reverse complement strand
TACCTGCCGAAGTTTCTCAAAAATGACCCGCCGAGGTTGCTGTCATTTGGGTGCCGAAGTTAGTGTCTTTAGGCCGCCGAAGTTAGTGTCTTTGGGCTGCCGAGGTTAGTGTCTTTAAGCAATCGCTAAAAACGCTGATTTCTAGCTCAGGGCAGCGGGTTTGGGCTAATTCTGCTGCCTGACGATACAACCCAGCATTAAACGATTCAAACCCAGCAATCAAGACAAGACGCGACATAATTTCAAAAAAAATATTAAGTCATCTCAACCAGGTCATTTTTTGCTTGATTATCTGTTGATTATCTGCAACTGTACTAATTGTCTGCTTTTTTCATGAATTAAAATTACATTAGCCAACAAGAAATATTAGCAGATGTTAATTTCTGCTACGGTAGGGTTCATTTGTATCGGGAGCTACAAGCCATTCAATGTCTTCTAGCTTTGCTTAGAGATGTCGTTTGATGTCAATTTTAGCCACAAATCGCATTGACAAAACCTGAATAGCATTTGCTGCGAAGCGGGAAGTCAGATTAGGTATTGTGGTTACTCAATACTCTATTATTTTCTTCATTTTTGGGTGTGGGTTGATGAGTGAATCTAACAAGTTTTCTAAATCAAGTTTGGCTGTAATTACTAACCCGAAAGATGCGATTGAGCAAGCCTATGAAAATGTTCGCTTGCAGCCAAACAAACCTAGCTGGCAGGGGCGATCGCAGGTTTTACCTCCCCCCCAATCGCTGCCGGTTGTCCGAACCGAAAATCGCGAGCGGGTGCTGCGGCAACAGCATTTAATCGAGTCTTTGACCAACGAATTGCGGCGGACTCAGCACCAAATTGGCGACTTAGAACAGCAGCTTCAGGAATCTAGGCACAACAGCGATCGCCAGTCGCAGCAGGTGCAAACCCTAGAGTCCGTTTGCCAAGACCTGCGAGGCTGCTTGCAGCGACAGCGGCAGCAGACTCTAGAGTTTAAGGCAGCCGTAGAAAAAGGGATGGGACTTGCCCATGCCTCTCATGGACAAGGTTCGCAAGAAATTTGTATTCCTCGCCCCAATGACCCGACCGAGTTTCCGCCCCCCTCTAGCCTGACGCGCCCGACAGCGCCGATTCGCCCCTGGTCAACCTCAACCGTTTCCCCGACGGGTCGCCCCGCCCATTTGAGCCATCCAGATCACTCATCCCGGATCGTGCCTGAGGCTTCAGCTCGCAAGTTAAAGCGATCGCCGACTCAAATTGACCTGCCCAGTTTTACCCGCCGTCACAGCAGCTAAAGTTTTAGCCGCAAAGGGTCTAGAACACAAGCTCAAGCAATGAGAAACGCGCCCTGTGAGACGCGTTTCTCATTGCCCATTGGCGATGGGTGCATAATCGATTAGATATAGAGTAATCTCAGCTAAAGAGCCGACCTTGAATTACAGAGAATTTGAGCGCTGTAAAGAAACGCTGTAAAGACTTGATGCAGTCTGAGAGCAGCTCTAAGTACACACCATCTCAGGAGTTTCGGTATGTGCGGAATTGTCGGCTACATTGGCCCCCAGGCAGCCAGCGGCATTCTTCTGGAAGGCTTGCGAAAGCTGGAATACCGGGGATATGATTCCGCTGGGATTGCGACAGTTTGGGAAGGCGAACTGGAGTGTGTGCGGGCGAAAGGCAAACTGATTAATCTGCAAGAAAAGTTAGAGCGCCTGCACATTCCGGCTCAGTTGGGGATTGGTCACACCCGCTGGGCCACCCACGGCAAGCCAGAGGAATATAACGCTCATCCCCACCGCGATCCTAGCGGGCGCTTAGCCGTGGTTCAAAACGGGATTATTGAAAACTATCGAGAACTGCGGGAAGAGCTGAAGCAGAAGGGCTATCAGTTTCGCTCTGACACCGATACAGAAGTGATTCCGCACCTGATTGCGGACTGGCTGAAAATGGTCAAAAGCCAGCCCGGTAATTATCCTTCGCCGCTGCTAGAAGCGGTGCGCCAGTCGGTTAATCAACTGGAAGGGGCATTTGCGATCGCCGTCATCTCGGCTGATTATCCCGACGAACTGGTGATTGCCCGCCAGCAGGCTCCCTTAGTGATTGGGTTTGGGCAGGGTGAATTTTTCTGCGCCTCAGATACTCCCGCCCTGATTCCCTACACGCGGGCAGTGCTGCCGCTGGAAAATGGCGAGTTAGCCCGGCTGACCCCGACTGGGGTTGAGGTGTATTTGTTCAATGGCGATCGGCTCCGCAAAGCTCCCCGCACCCTCAACTGGAACCCGGTTTTAGTCGAAAAACAGGGCTTCAAGCACTACATGCTGAAGGAAATTTACGAGCAGCCGGGGGTGGTACGAGCTTGCCTCGAATTTTATCTGCGGGAAGACTGGCACCCGGAGGCAGAATTTAGCCCTGTTAACTTAAATTTGGCCCCAGAGCTAACCGCCCATCTGGAGCAAGTCCAAATTGTTGCCTGTGGGACAAGCTGGCATGCTGGGCTAGTCGGTAAATATCTGCTAGAGCAACTGGCGGGAATTCCAACAGCGGTGCAGTATGCCTCGGAGTTTCGCTATGCGCCGCCCCCGCTGACTGCGCACACAATCACGATTGGAGTGACGCAATCGGGTGAAACCGCCGATACTTTGGCAGCCCTAGAAATGGAGCAACAGCGCCGAGCCAATCTGGCCCCTGATCTGCAAGCCCGCCTGATTGGGATTACCAATCGTCCAGAAAGCTCCTTGGGAAATCTGGTCGATCAGATTATTGACACCCACGCCGGGATTGAAATTGGCGTCGCCGCCACCAAAACCTTTGTTGCTCAACTGATGGCTTTTTATCTGCTGGCAATTGAACTAGCGTTTCAGCGCCAGACGCTTTCGCGGCTGCGGCTGGCGGAGTTAATCAACGGGCTGCGGCAATTACCCGCCCAGATTGAAATGATCTTGGAAAGTCAGGAGCGCTACATTGAAGCCCTCTCCCACGAGTTTGCCGAAACCCAAGACTTTATCTTCTTAGGGCGGGGAATCAACTTTCCGATCGCCCTCGAAGGCGCCCTCAAGCTAAAAGAAATCAGCTACATCCACGCCGAAGGCTACCCGGCTGGCGAAATGAAGCACGGGCCAATCGCCCTGTTGGATGCCAAGGTGCCGGTGGTGGCGATCGCCATGCCGGGCAGCGTGTTTGAAAAGGTGCTCTCGAATGCTCAAGAAGCGAGAGCCAGAGATGCGCGTCTAATTGGTGTAACGCCAATTGATGAAGACGAAGCGGCCCATACGTTTGACAATGTGATTCCGGTGCCGCAAATTGAGGAGATGCTCTCACCAATTTTGGCGGTGATTCCACTCCAAATTTTGGCTTACCACATTGCCGCCCGCCGCGGTCTAGACGTAGACCAGCCCCGCAATTTGGCTAAGAGTGTGACGGTTGAATAGCCTTAGCGGTTGGCTCGCAGGAGCAGCCAGCCAGCGATCGCGAGTCCGATTGCGCTGGGCGACCAAGCAGCGATCAGGGGAGCGAGGACGCCGGAGTTGCCCAGGGCCTGGCTGACAAACGACAGCAGATAGTAAACGAAAATGACGACAACGCTAATCCCAAACCCCCTCGCACTGCGATTGCGCTGGGGTTGGAGCGCCATGCCTGCCCCAATCAAACCCACCATCAGTCCTTGGAGCGGAATTGCATAGCGCTGCTGAATTTGCACTTCTAGGCGGCGAATTGCTTTCTGATCACCGCCGCGCTGCAAGATCTTGAGGGCTTGCTGAGCTTCTGGCAGCGTCATTTCAGATGGATTGCGCTCTGGGAGTTTGGCAGTCATTGCGTCGCGCGGAATTTTGATTTGTTGCTCCGAGAACTCCAGGACGCTGCGGTAAGACCCATCAGCCGAAACCAGATACACTGTCCCATCCATAAACGTCCAGACGCTGGCTTTCGGGTTCCAGCGGGCCGAGTTGGCCGTAATCACCTGATCAACGCCCTGCTGGGAAAAGTCGAGAATTGTTAACCCATGCATCCGCTCACCGTCATACTGGCGGGCATAGAACAGGCGCTTAATCTCTTGGTCTGGCCCGTACTCTGGGTAAAACAGATTTCGGGCTTGCAGCGTACTGCGTCCCTGCGCTAGGGTCTGCTCTAGCAATTGGCTGGCCTGGTAGCGAGACTGTGGCACCAGCGTTTCATTAAAGGTAAAGGTGAGTAAACTGACCAAGCCGCCAAAAATCAGCACCGGCACAATCAGTCGAAACACGCTCACCCCAACGCTGCGGAGGGCTGTCACTTCACTGTCAGCCGCCAGACGACTAAAGGTGAGAATGGCAGCTAACAGCAACGCCATCGGAAAGGCAAAGCCAATAAAATAGGGCGCTTGCAGGATTAAAATTCTAACCAGAATTCCAGCCGGAATTTGGACTTCGGACAGTTGGCTAACCAGATCAAACACGACGCCAACGGCAATCCCAATTGTCGAGAAAATGCCGACGCCAAACAGAAAGGGAGCCAACATGGCCGCAAAAATATAGCGATCGAGCAGCCAGGGTAAGCTACCTTTACTGAGCCGCGATCGCTGTTTGGCGCTGAGTCTAGCTCGAACTAAAGACATGGGCAGCTATGCCTGGTTCTGAATACGTGCTCGGCAACAGACAAATTAGCGTTGAAATCCATCGCCCAGATAATATTGCCGCACCATAACGTTGTTGTAGAGTTCATCCGCACTACCCGCCGCCAAAATTTGTCCTTCTCGCATAATATACGCTCGATCAATAATCGCCAGTGTTTCGCGGACGCTGTGATCGGTGATCAAAATCCCCATGTTGCGATCGCGCAGTTGAGCAATCATGGCCTGGATTTCGTTGACCGCGATCGGGTCAACCCCAGCAAAGGGTTCGTCTAGCAGCAAAAACCGCGGCCCGTTTACGCCTGCTGCCAAAGCCCGCGCCAGTTCAGTCCGGCGGCGCTCACCGCCAGAAACCTGAATGCCCAGCGTGTGGGCAATTTTATGGAGCCGGAATTCGTGCAGTAAGTCGTGCAGGCGCTTCTGGCGCAGACGGCGAGGCACCTGAGTTTGCTCCATTACTAACAGCAAGTTATCCTGCACGCTCAAATGGCGAAAAATACTCGGCTCTTGGGCCAGGTAGCCAATCCCCAGCCGGGCTCGTTTATACATTGGTAAGCGGGTAATTTCGCGATCGTTGAGGCAAATTCGTCCGCGATCCGGTCGCTCTAAACCTGTCACCAAATAAAATGTGGTCGTTTTGCCGGCCCCATTTGGGCCGAGAAGACCAACAATTTCACCCTGTTCGACCGAGAGGCTGATTTGGTCTACAACTGTGCGCTGTCCGTAGGACTTACAAACGCCTTGCAGCGAGATTTTCAACAACCTTCTCCCCTATGCACTGTTCAGTTTTTGATGGTCATGCATTGCCATGTTTTGGGAGCTGCTTTGCACCCCTAGAAACATCATCCAAAGCATTGCACGACCTAATTTCTGATTCAGTTCCGATCGCATACTGAGGGGTCTTATTGAACGGTAGAACTGCTCTCAGACTCGTCTGTGGCAGGCTTTTCTGGAATCAAGATAATTGACTCTACCTGCTGATCCTCCACTGGTAAAGCCACAAAGCGGTCTTCGTCGATCAAGTAGGTGACGCTATCCGCCTGCAAGCTGTTGCCCTTCTGAAGCACATAGACGTTCCCACTTAGGACAATCCGACGTTCGCGGCTAAAGTATTGGGCTTGGGCTGAAGTGGCTTGGATTTGACGCGCCGGATAATTCATCTGCACATTTCCCCTCGCCGTCACAACCCCGGTCAAAGAATTGGCCTGCTGCACATCCGCCCGTAAAGTTAGGGGTTGCTGAACGGTTGGTTCAGACTGTTCGGCCGCATTGGCAGCGCCACTCCCAATCGCAGTTGGACGCACCAAGAACACCCCGCCCAGCATCAGGGACAACAGAAAAAACAAACGAGCAAACCGGATTGACACAGCTTTCGGCAAAACTATAGAGTCTGAAGGCAAGGAGGACAACTCATCATAACAAAACGCTATGCCTCGATAGCGATATTCAATAAAGAGCTTTTCAGCCTGCTGCCTATCTTTCAATCCTACAACTCCAGTTGGCTGCACTCCAAGAATCACTGCTTGAGTTGTTCAAGCAACTGCTGGGCCTGAGGAAACTGCGGAGTTAGTGCTAAGGCCTGCTCTACCTGTTGGCGGGCTTGCTCAGCCTTGCCCTCGCGATTGAAGATAATTGCCAGATTGTAGTGAGCAATGGTGCGAGTTGTGGCAGGGTCTGCCGGTTGATCGGGCAGGGTGATCACCTGCTGAAACGCTTGGGTTGCCGCTGCTGGTTGACCAATTTCAAGCTGGGCCAAACCCAAATTAATATAAGCCTGGCTGTAGTTTTGATCAATCTGGATTGCCCGTTGATAAGCGGCGATCGCATCGATAAATTTAAACTGACGATGCTGAATTAGCCCCAAATGGTAGAAGGCTGGAGCGGTTGGATGTTGCTGCACAATCTGCTGCCAAATCGTTTCTGCCTGACCGTAGTCTTTAGCCGTTTCAGCTTGCTCTGCCTGTTGCCAAAGCGGTGATGCCATTTCGGCGAGGGCCAACCCGGGCCAAAATAGAGCCATACTCATGCCAAGTCCGACAGTTAGGGATTTAAAAATCGTATTCAAGACAACCATACTCTATGCGCGAATGACTTCTGAATGCTTAGGACTACCAAGGTTTTTTGAAAATCTTGTGAGGTTTCTAACCCAATTGGAATTGGTGCAAGCGCGAACTGCTCTATATTAATTTGCAAAACTTAGGGGCTTTGTGACCAAATTGGGCGTTGGCTCCATTGTTCACGATCGAGATCAGAAGGCTATAAGATCAGGTTAAATCCATTTAAAGCTTAAACATAACGACTATGTTTGAACGCTTGGCCTCGGCAATCCAGTTCAAATATGGTCGTTATGTCATCCATACGGCTTAACCACATCAGAGCGGGCTATGGACATTCTGAATCTTGCTGCTTTTTCGCAAGCAGAGCCTTCCCAGGCAGAGCAGTTTCGACAGCTTCAGAGGCAACTGCGCGATCGCTGGCAGAGCATTGAACTGTTCGACAACAGTGAAAATGACATTTTGGTGATTCCCTCCCTCAGCCTCGACCAGCGAGAGTTGCTCAAAATTGAGGGGGCCCATTTCTATGAAGAGCGGCTGCTGTTTTCGCTGATTCGGCTGCGCAACCCGCGCAGTCGGGTGGTCTACGTCACCTCGAAGCCCCTGCCGTCAATTGTGATTGATTACTATCTGCATTTGCTGCCGGGGATTCCGTTTTCCCATGCCCGCGATCGCCTGCTGCTGCTTTCAACCTACGATGCTTCCAATCGCCCGCTGACCCAAAAGCTTTTAGAACGTCCCCGCCTGCTCGACCGAATTCGGCAAGCTCTGCGACCGAACAAGTCCTTTATGATTTGCTATAACTCAACGGCGATGGAGCAGCAGTTGTCGGTTGAACTGGGGATTCCGCTGCTGGGATTAGATCCAGACTTGCTCTACTGGGGGACAAAAAGCGGCAGTCGGCAAATTTTTCAGGAGGCAGGGATTCCCCATCCCGATGGCAGCCAGCAGGTGTGGAGCGCCAAGGATTTAGCTGTGGCTGCGGCCGAACTGTGGGAACGCCACCCGGACTTGCAGCGGCTCGTGATCAAGCTCAACGAGGGGTTTTCGGGCGAGGGCAATGCTCTACTCAATCTGCGATCGCTTCAGGAAGTTGCTCCAGGGCAAACCAGCCATGCCGTAAGAGTTGAGGCGATTTACCGGGGCTTTGAATCGCTGAGTTTTCAAGCCAAAGATGAAACTTGGGCCAACTTTTCTAGCCGGATTCAGGAGTTGGGAGCGATCGCTGAAGCATTTATTGAGGGAGCAGAAAAGCGATCGCCTAGTTTTCAGGGCAGAATTAACCCCGATGGCGAAGTTGAAATTCTCTCCACCCACGACCAAATTTTAGGCGGGCCCGATGGGCAAATTTTCCTCGGCTGTCGGTTTCCGGCCGATCCTGCCTACCGTTTGCAGTTGCAGGAAATGGGGGTGCAGGTGGGCAAAAACCTGGCCGCCAAGGGAGCCTTAGAGCGCTATGGCGTAGATTTTATTGCGGTACAAGTCGGTGAAAATCAGTGGCAGTTAGAGGCGATCGAGATTAACCTGCGCAAGGGGGGCACCACCCACCCCTTTATGACCCTCAAGTACCTGACGAAAGGCCACTACAACCTCTCCAGTGGGCTATTTCACAGTCAGCATGGGCCGGCCAAATACTACATTGCTACCGACAACCTGCAACGGGACAGCTATCGCGGCTTGCTGCCCCACGACCTAATTGATATTGTCGCCCATCATCAATTGCACTTTGACAGCAGCACTGAAACCGGCAGCGTTTTTCACCTGATCGGCTGCCTGTCAGAATTTGGCAAGTTGGGGTTGACCAGCATTGGCAATTCTCCCCAAGAAGCTGAGGAGATTTATAACCAGGTGATTGCCACTCTCGATCAGGAAACGACCGCAGCGACCCCACACCATGCTTACCTTGGCACCCGATTTACAGCCACTTCGGCGGGTGACTATAGCTAGAGTCAGGAGGTTGGAGCGCTGCCTGGGCTTTCCAGGATTCCTGCCAGAGGTCTAATTTAGGACGGCGATCGGCAGAGTTTTTCAGCAGTCGCAAAATTACTTCATCAGCAATCGGAAGACGGAACGATAAGATGCTATATCAGTCGTATTAAGTCGGATTAAATCGTCAGTATGCATCGAAAATTAGCCCTGCTTAGCCTCGGAACGCTCCTTACCCTGTTTTTCTCGCCTCGTTTAGTTCTAGCAAGTACTGTCCTGGAAAAAGTTGCGAAAACTGGCGTTCTGACCGCTGGCACCAGCAAGGATGCTTACCCGTTTGCCTTTGCTGATAAACAAGGCCAACTGACCGGCTACTCGGTCGAGATGCTGCAATTAATTAACCAGCAGGTAGAAAAAACGCTCAAACGCCCAGTTACCCTCCAATTGGTTGCCCTGCCTCCCCAAGAGCGCATTCCGAAGCTGCTAAAGGGTGAGGTAGATATTGTGTGTGATTTCAGCAGCTTTACCTGGCAGCGGGAAGCAGAGATTGATTTTTCAGTCAGCTACGGCACGACCGGCACTCGCTTGTTGGCCAAGCGTGGCTCAGCTCTGGAAGGCCCCGATTCCTTGGTCGGCAAACGGATTGGCACGCTGCCCGGCACCACAAACGAATCGGCGATCCGCAAAGCCCAGCCGCAAGCGCAACTTGTTTTGTTTAATGACCGGGCTGAAGCCTACACTGCCTTGCAGCAAGGCAAGATTGATGCTTTTGCTTCCGATGATATTTTGCTAGAACAATGGGTGCAAAATACACCCGGCGGCCAAGATTATCAGATTATTAGTTATCCCTACTCCACCGAAGGTGTTGCCTGTATGCTGCCGGAAAACAATTCTAAGTTTCAAGATACGGTCAACTACGCCTTGATCCGGTTTATGCAAGGATTTTTGACCAAGAAGCAACCCTACGTGGAAACTTTCGATCGCTGGTTTGGCCCCCAAGGCGCTTCTCCCCTGACCCTAGAACTGCGTAATTTAATGTTGGAAAATATGCGCTTAGCGATCGATTCCCACGAAGAGCTACCGGATAGCAGCTTCTAGGTGTCCCTTTAGTTCTTTGAGTTCAATTCCCATTAGAGGATTTGGGCGCATGGATTTACAGGGTGACTGTACCCTGTCTGAGTATTTCCCAGCCTTGCCCTGTCCACTTGATGACGGTGGATGGAATGCCGCCGCGATCGCTTGGCAATAGCCATTGATCAGCGATCGGGGTATACACTTGGGGGAACTGAGCTTGAATATCTGTCAGATTTTCTAGCGGCGGCTGTCCAGACAGGTTGACGCTGGTGGTGGCTAAGGGGCCGGTTTGCTGCAAGATAGCCTGCGCGATCGCCCAATTTGGCACTCGCAGCCCAATCGTGGTTGCCTCCAGCGGATTGATCGCAGTCGGCCAGCGATCGCTGGCCGGTAGCACCAGGGTTAATGCGCCGGGCCAATAGTGCTGGGCGATCTGTTGCCAAACCTCTCGCTCTTGCGAACTACCCTGAACGTAGGGCCAAAGGGCTTCCGGGGTGGCAGCCATCAGGATTAGCGGCTTGTCGGGCTGGCGCTGTTTGGCTGCAAAAATCAACTCAGCCCGATCCGGTCGAGTCGCCAAAGCTGGCACCGTATCGGTCGGAAAACTAATTAACCAATCACCAGAGCGGACTCCTGCCACCAAAGCCGCGATCGTAACCTGCACCATAACCCAACCTGAAAAAATTGCCTTTTGCCTTTTGCCTTTACCTGAACCTGACTCCCCTGAAGATAATAGTCTGCTGATGAACCAATGCCAATCTCAACCAGCGCTATTCTAAAGGAGTGATCTGGGTTAAAATACCAGACTGCGATTAGCCAGGATACTGCCCAAGTGAACATCAATACTGCTCCCTCTCTGCCCTCTGAGCCGCTTTGGCAACAAGGAGAATCCCTCGAACTGGCGATCGCCGACCTCAGCTTAACTGGAGAAGGGGTGGGGCGCTGGGGCGATCGGGTTGTGTTTGTGCCCGATACTGTCCCCGGCGATCGGGTACAGGTGCGCTTGCTCAACGTTAAGCCTCGCTTTGCCCACGCTCAGGTTTTAGCTTTGCTTCAGCCCTCTGAGCAGCGCGTCCGACCCGCTTGTATTGTGGCCGACAAGTGTGGGGGCTGTCAGTGGCAACCCGTCGCCTCCGAACTGCAACTGGCCAGCAAGCAAGCCCACGTCATAGAAGCCCTAGAGCGAATTGGTAAATTTTCTGATCCACCCGTGGAGCCAATTTTAGCTGCCCCTGACGCTTTGGGCTACCGGAACAAAGCCACCTATCCGCTCAATCAATCTGGTGGCACCGTCCAGGCGGGCTACTACCGCAAGGGCAGTCACCGGCTGATCAATCTCAACCAGTGTCCGGTGCAAGATGCCCGCTTAGACCCGCTGCTGTCGCAGATTAAGCGCGACATTCAGCGCCAGGGCTGGTCGATCTACGATGAGAAAACCCACCGAGGGCAACTCCGCCATTTAGGCTTACGGATTGGGCGGCGGACTGGCCAAATTTTGCTGACACTGGTGACTCAGACCTGGGAGCTACCTGAAATTGAGCAACAGGCTCAGGAGTGGTTGCAGCGCTATGACAACTTGGTGGGAGTCTGCTTAAACCGGAATGGCGATCGCACCAACCGAATTTTTGGCCCAGAAAGCCGCTGTTTAGGTGGATTGCCTTACCTGCAAGAAGAGTTTGCCGGGCTGCATTTGCAGATTGGCTCCGATACTTTTTTCCAGGTCAATACCGAGCAAGCCGAAGCCTTAGTAGAGCTAATTTTGGCAGAATTAAACCTGCAAGGACACGAACAAGTGGTCGATGCCTACTGTGGGATTGGCACCCTCACCCTGCCGATCGCCCGCTTGGCTCAGCAGGTGGTTGGCTTGGAACTGCACCCGGCCACGGTTGCTCAAGCCCAGGCGAATGCCATCTTGAATCAGATTACGAATGTCAGTTTTCAGGTCGGGGATGTGGCCAAACTGTTGCCCAGCCTCTATGCCGATATTGTCGTGCTTGACCCACCCCGCAAGGGCTGCGATCAAGGGGTGATTGACGCGCTATTCAAAATCCGTCCGGCTCAAATCGTCTACATGAGCTGTAACCCGGCCACCCTGGCCCGCGATTTGCGGTTGCTCTGTCAAACTGGCGGCTATCGCCTGCAACGGGTTAAGCCGGCTGACTTTTTTCCGCAGACCGCCCACGTTGAGTGTGTGGCTTTTCTGACCCGATGACCGATATTCTGCTGCATGCCTACACGCCGCTGGTAGTTTGGATCGGGCTGGGGGTTGTCTTACTCCGGTTTTTGCCTGTTTCGCTGCCGCGCCTGATTGGCCGGGGGCTGTACTGGGTTGGCTTACCGATCCAAATTTTTGCCTTAGCCCACCAGACTAATTTTTCCCACTTAACGGTGCTGGCTCCGGTCTACACCCTAATCATTTTGGCGGTGGGTCTGGTCGCAGGCTGGTTAGGGCAACGATGTTTAGGGCAAGCTTGGTTGCCTTGGTCAAAGGTTCAGTCGGGGCTAGGTAATCTACTAGAAAAATCAGCCCCATTTCAGCCCAGCCCGCTCACGAATCTCGATCGGCAGGGCAGTTTTATTCTTTCCGCCATGCTGGGCAATACCGGGCTGGTGGGGATTGCGATCGTCAGTACCCTGGTCAGCCCGGAAAATTTGGTTTGGGCGATCGTCTACACCGTCACCCAAAACATTTTTGGCTCCTTTGGCTTGGGCGTGTTTGTAGCCAGCACCTTTGGTCGCCCGCTGGCGAGTCGGTGGCATCATCTGTGGGATCTGCTAACGGTGCCGACCCTGTGGGGGTTTGGCTTGGGCTGGCTGAGTCAGCGCTTTAGCTTTGCCGCCCCCGTCGATGCCGTCTTGGCTCAGTCGGTCTGGGTGGTGATTGCAATCTCGTTTATTTTGACCGGGATGCGGTTGAGCCAGTTGGCTGGCTGGCAGAGCCTCCAGATTGGCCTCTTGCCAGGACTGATTAAAGTGCTGCTGCTGCCGATTGTGATGGGGCTGATCACCACAGCCACCGGTTTGACAGGGGAACCCCGGCTTGCCCTCGTGCTGATGGCCGGGATGCCGACGGCCTTTGCTGCCCTAATTTTGGCTGAAGAGTATGACCTTGATCGCCAATTGCCGACCAGCGCGATCGCCCTCAGCACGATCGGGATTTTACTGCTGCTGCCCCTGTGGCTATGGGTTTTTGGTTGAGTCTGGAGAATTCGTTAAGCTTGGATTATGACTAAATTAAGCTCAGGTCAATCTGTGCTTTCTGAGGCCAAGCGGGTGTTAGGATGAGCCTGAACAAAACCAAGAATTTTCTCCTTTAAAGTCAAATGTCTATGCTTGTTACTGAAACTCCCGCTGCTGCTTTTGGTCAGGCATCACGACAGTTAGGCAGAATTTTGATTGTCGAAGATGAAGAGTTGATTCGAGACACGATTAGTTTGGCCCTGCAAGAAGAAGGCTATGAAGTGATTGTGGCGGTCGATGGGCGGCAAGCGCTTGATTTGATCAATGCCAAGGTGCTCAGCGTCAGTGCGGCTGACGGAGCCGCGCTCGATTTAATCATTCTGGATTTGATGCTGCCCTATATTAATGGGCTAGACCTGTGCCGGTTTGTGCGGCGAGAGGGCGGCACGATTCCAATCCTGATGCTAAGCGCAAAGGGGAGCGAAATTGACCGTGTGGTGGGGCTAGAAGTTGGGGCTGACGACTATTTGACCAAACCGTTTGGGATGCGAGAATTGATTGCTCGCTGTCGGGCCCTGCTGCGGCGGCAGCGCTCTAGCAGCCTGGCCTTAGATGCGCCAGTCCTCAAATTTCGGGATATTTCCCTCTATCCGCAAGAGTGCCGCGTTGTGGTCAGAGATCAGGAAGCTAATCTGTCGCCAAAAGAGTTTCGGATGCTGGAACTTTTTATGAGCTATCCGCGCCGGGTGTGGCCGCGGGAGCAGTTGCTCGATAAAATTTGGGGGTCAGATTTTATTGGCGATAGCAAAACGGTGGATGTCCACATTCGCTGGCTGCGCGAAAAAATAGAGCGAGACCCCAGCCATCCTGAATACCTGCTAACGGTGAGGGGATTTGGCTATCGGTTTGGTTGAGCTTGGAGAAAATTTGGGTCATGCGCCGTCGCTAAGTGACTTGATTGAGACTGGCCTAAAATTTCAAGCAAAAGAGACTCAATCGGTCTTACAATCTCAGCTAACACCGATCGGACTTAACGAGGTGGCCTGTGGATCTCCTCTACTTTTTGGCGGGACTAGCGATCGGCGTCGCAATTCTAGCGAGTTGGCGCAGTCGGGTCAATGTTCGCTTGGGTCAGATCCTGCAAGGCTTTAGGGTGCAGCCATTTCAGTCCTCTGCGCTCGATCGCTTGGCATCAGTGGTTGAAACCCAAAAGCATATCAACCAGGTCCTAGAGCAGCAGTTAGCCCTTTGGCAGCAAATTGTTTACACGGCTCCGATCGCCTATCTTCAGGTGGATGAAGATAACCAACTCACCTGGAACAATCAGCAAGCAGGGCAGCTTTTAGGAATTGAGCAGCACAGCCCGACGCCTCGCCGTTTGTTGCTGCAAGTGATTCGTTCTTATGAGCTTGATCGACTGATTGAAAAAACTCGCCGGACTCAGCAGCCTGTTCAGCAAGACTGGCTGCATCATGCCAGCGCTGGCGGTAAGAGTCATCAACTTGTTCCCCTCCGAGGCTACGGTTTTCCCCTCCCGCAGGATCAGGTGGGCGTGTTCATTGAAGATCGCCGCGAAGCTGTCACACTCCGCGAGGAGCGCGATCGCTGGGCTTCTGATGTGGCCCATGAACTCAAAACTCCCCTCACTTCGATTCGTCTAGTAGCAGAAACGCTGCAAAGTCGCATTGATCCTCGCTTACGGAGTTGGATTGATCGGCTGCTGAATGAAACCATTCGGCTGAGCCTGCTGGTGCAAGACCTGTTGGAACTCAGCCGCATGACCTTTACCCCCAACCCAGAGTTAGAGCACACTCCCCTTGATCTTGCTCAGTTGATCCGTTCGGCTTGGCTGAGTTTGGAACCGCTCTCTAGCAGCAAGCAGTTGAGCTTAGACTACGCTGGTTTCTCTCCGCTGATGATTGCTGGCAATGAAGCTCAACTGTATCGAGTCGTGCTCAATCTGCTCGATAACAGCATTAAATACAGCCCCAATCAAGCCATCGTCCGCGTCCAGACCTGTTACACCACTGGCACGTCTGTTGAGGATGCGGCAGTAAAGTTTGGCGCTGCTCAGTACATCTGTTTAGAAATTATTGACTCTGGGCCAGGTTTCTCGGCCCAGGCGCTGCCTCATATTTTCGAGCGGTTCTATCGAGCTGACCCTGCCAGGGCACGCCAGGTTGTCACCGAGTCAGCCCTTGGAGTTGGCAGTGGCAGCGGATTAGGATTGGCGATCGTGCAGCAAATTGTCGCAACCCACGGCGGCATGATTCGGGCCAACAATCATCCAGACACAGGCGGAGCCTGGCTGCAAGTGTTTTTACCGTTGCCGATCGATCAAGATTTAGGGACGATTTCCTCTAAGCGATCGACCAGCTCAGCCGAGTTAGCAGCAAAGCCGATCGCCGACCCAGCAATTCAAACCTCAACGCTCTGAGCAGGCTCAAGTTATTTGCATGGTGATGCATTGCTGTCTGTCTTTGCTACGATCAGCCTGTTGTGGGTGTTGGGTGATTGATCAGAGGGCTGGAGTGACATCCTCCCCACCTTTAGAAGGTGGGGCTTCCCAAGATCACTCTTGAGGTTTCCTGCTTCATTGGGGTTCCCAAGCAACCGTCCTCCACAGGCAGAATCACCGACTGTCCATCGGCTACAAAAACAAGACCTCGCT
>JAESGG010000144.1_pt1 | contig 15701 bp, 15 predicted proteins | sample 9266231 | NCBI WGS metagenome assembly JAESGG01 (sample SAMN14515337, study PRJNA621664) | algae metagenome | isolation source: Aphanocapsa sp. GSE-SYN-MK-11-07L and co-occurring heterotrophs from wet... | place: USA: Grand Staircase Escalante National Monument, Utah | collected 2006-04-16 | reverse complement strand
AATGCTCACAACTTCCCGCTCGACTTGGCTGCTGGTGAAGCTGCCCCTGTCGCCCTGACCGCTCCTGCCATCAACGGTTAGTCTGCAATGACACAACTGCTGAAGCTCAGAAAGCTAGGTTGATAGATTGAAATAAAAAGCGCCTTCCACATGGAGGGCGCTTTTTGCTGCATTAAGCTGAGATAGAGTTTTGTTGGCAGGATTGCCTAGCGATCGCCACGGCGGCTAAATCAATAAATATCTATCTATAGTGATAGAGCATCGTCCAATGGAAGCTTGAGCATGGCAAAATTCTATTCTGAACTCACGGATGACCTACAGCGGTTCATTGCAGAGCAACAGATTTTTTTTACAGCTTCTGCACCTAATCAGGGCAGAATTAACGTTTCACCCAAAGGGATTGATACGTTTCGCTGCTTAAATACTCAGACAGTGGCCTATCTTGATTTAACGGGTAGCGGGAATGAAACTAGCGCTCACTTAATTGAAAACGGTCGTTTGACAATTATGTTTTGTAGCTTTACAGCTCAACCGTTAATTTTGCGCCTGTATGGACAAGGACAGGTGGTAAGACCACCTGCGCCAGACTGGCAATCTTTATCTAATTTGTTTGAACCGATCGCCGGTTTACGCCAAATCATCAAGCTCAACATTGAGTCAGTCCAAACGTCCTGTGGGTTCGGTGTCCCAGAATACGAGTACGTTGGCGATCGCGAAGTCTTAATCAAATGGGCGGAATCCAAGGGGGAAGAGGGTTTACTCGACTATTGGCAGGCTAAAAATTTAGTCAGTATTGATGGACTGCCCACTCACTTGCTGCGCGATCGTTAGTCAATATAATCGCCCTCAAAAGACAAAAATACCTGACTTTTACTGCTACTGCCGTCACTTTTTAGGCATTGTTTTGCGTCCTGGTTAGATTTGATTTACGCTCTACCACTCAGGGGTTTGCACTCAGGATGGAAAGTAGTGACCAGTCGGAACCACGGATGTCGCTAATCCGCCAACCTTGGCTGGTATTTACTAGTAGATAGGACAGAGCTATGGTTCCGCCAGTTCCGGGATAGCGATATTTAACTATGACTGGGCATCAGAATCGTATTTCTTGCAAAATAGTCTGATACCCAGTCATCTTTGCTTGACCATGGGTATCATCCGGGTCAAAGTAAATTCGTCGTCTATTGAAGATTTAAGTGTTTTCGACCAAGCGGCTATCATGGAATTTAGCCGCCGAATTGAATCTGTGAGGTGTCTAAAAATGACGATCTCCTTCGAAAAATCTAGCCAGTCTGCTACTATCCTCCAGCAGCGCCTTGTCACTTGGCAAGACTACCTGAGAGTGCGGGATAGTTCAGAGATAAATTGGCAAAAAATTGCCTTTTACAAGGGATGGCTGTGGGTTGACATGGGAAACATCGGGCCGAATCACGCTCGCTTCTGCGATTTAATAACAATTATTTTCGGATTTTGGGCCTTTCTGCATCCCGATTCAGTGATTGAATCGTTTGGCGGCTGCCTGATTGAAAACCCAGACACCCATGCCTGTGCTCCAGACTTGGTACTTTATAAAGGTGATAATATCCCTGAATGGCAACCCGGCGAGCCACGTCGGATTGAGTTGCCCCGCCATCGGTTGCCTGATCTGGTCGGCGAAATTGCTGATACGACCCTGAGCTTAGACCTGGATGAGCAAAAGCAACTGTATGCCAGTCTGGGGATTGCTGAATATTGGGTGATTGATGTCAAAGGAATGCAGCTTTTCGCTTTTGGTTTAACAGAAATGGGCGTGTACGAGGCAATCCAAGTGTCTCAGGTGCTGCCAGGGCTACCGATCGCCCTGGTCGAACAAACGCTGGAGCGGTTAGCAGTAGAAACGAATACTGCTGCGGCAAATTGGCTAATGCAGCAGTTGCAAGCTGTAGCCTAATTGATCAATATTGCCAGACGCAAAGGAACGAGCGAATTAGGCTCGAAATTGCGCCATGAGCCAAGCTGTTGTTGCCGATTGATTTTCCTGGCGGCTGCGCTGAAGCACCTGTTCCAAGACTTCCAATTTTAACCCTGGCAATACGTGCGATGCTCGAATGTGTCGAATACTGCCATCATTGGCGATCGCAAACGCCAAAATCTTGATCGCTTGAACATTCACAATCCAATACTCAGGAATGCTCAAATCCTCATATTGAAACCGTTTTGCCCCTAAATCATCTCCCAAGGAAGTAGCTGATATCTCAATCACTAAATTCGGGATTGGATATTTTTCTAGATCGACCACCCTCGTTCCCCAAGGAATCGCGTCCGCTGCCTCGCCGATGTAATAAGAGGCATCTGGTTGAAATTCATCAAAACCAGCTTTGCGATAGGAGCAACCATCTTTTGCAGTCATCCGAATGCCCTGATGAGCAGCAAAAAATGAAAGGGCAAAGAGCATCAAGGCGTGGTCTTTAGAGTGATCGGAGCCAGTAGACATGAGTTCAAATCTCATGTGACCGCTATAGTAATAGCTTTTCAGCTTAGCGGAGGCGGGATCATCGGCAAGTTTGACAAATTCTTCCCAGGACGCAGGCTGCCAGGTGTTGAGGAGGGGCTGAACTTGCAGTAGAGTCATAGTCTTCGTCTAGAGGTGCCTCAGCACAATCGCTTCCATCTCACTGTACAAAAAACACAGGCGATCGCTCTTGCAAAAACAACTATACTTGCTACTCTAATTGCTTAGTGCATCTGTGGCTGATCAAATTGCCGTATCAACCGATTTGATTAGTGATTTCATAAACTGAATGCGAATGGGTGAGCAGCTTTAATGATGAATATCGATCGACTCCCAGAACTCAAGCAAAAACTGACAAACGAAGCAGACCTTTCCCAGATTTGGTTATTTTACATGGATCATTTTGCAGATTATCCAGAATTTACTGATCTGGGTCAGCCTGCTCAGAATAACTACCTTGATGCTGTGCTCGATCAAATTTGTCAGCAAATGTTTGGCAGTGCCGTCATAATTACCAACTTTTTCTTGATCTACATTGCGGAGCACCAGTTCTTTCATGGGCCTTTCCAAGTTGAAGGATGCATTGGTGGCGTGATTTATTTCGAGGACATCAAGATTGGGTTAATGGCTGTTTCAGCCGAATCTCCCGCTAACGATCTGGTCAAGTATTCACGCTTTTCAAATCCAATCCAGGTATCGAAGCCTAATCAATATGATCTGAATTGAGAAGTCATGTCTTTCTCCTTCGGGGATAGCCGAAACTCGACCAAGCGATCGCGAGATTCAGATTAGCGTTGATAACCTGTGATAGCAATCATATTTATCCTGCGTCATCAAGCTAAAATCGAACCCCGCACCTCTTTGTTGTTCCCATGAAAAAACCCGCAATCAGTTCCGCTCCTCTGCCTTGGATGCTCTGTACCATCGGCTTTATGGGGATTTTGGCAACCATTTTGTGGTTTGCTTATCAAGGTAACTTACACCCGATCTTGACCCAAAATGATAAGCTGGCTCACCTTGTGCTATATGGCATTGCGGCATTTTTAGGGCATCAAGCCTGCAATCGTCGTCATATTCGGCAATTGGGCTGCTCAATACCATTGTTTCCGGCTCTGTTTGGCCTGTTCACGTTAGGAGAAGAACTTGTGCAACAGTTTTCGCCCTATCGCAGTCTCGACCTGCTGGATGTGGTCGCTAGTTTTGCCGGAATTGCGATCGGCTATTGGTTAGCAGAGCGTCGCTGGTTCTCATCATCCAAATGATCTGATTGATGAATCTTTAGATATCATCAGCAACCCATATCTAGTCTTTGAAATACTGCTCTGCTGCCAGACGCATTGCGGCTACAGGCACTGGCTGTTGCAGCCAAATTTCGAGGGCGGCCGCCCCTTGCTGGACTAGCATTTCTAGCCCATCGATCGCCGCTAACCCGCTCTGCTCAGCCAGACGCAGGAGTAAGGTCGGGCGGGGAGTATAGATCAGGTCATAAACCAGAGCATGAGCAGGCAGCAGAGCGATTTCTGGCTGCGCCAAAGGAGATTGTTCTGAATTGGGATGCATCCCGATCGGGGTTGCATTAACCAATAAATTGGTTTGGGGGAGTAACTGCTCTAAATCAGACCAGGCATGGACAGTCAGTTGATCAAGGTTCTGCCAACTCTGTTTAAATTGGCTGAGTTTATCTTGGTTACGTCCAACCACCGCAATTCGGCTAAACCCTAATTCAGCACAGGCGGCCACAACAGCGCGGGCTGCCCCGCCACTGCCTAAAATAACTGCTGTTTGCCAGTCTTGGCAGGTACGTAACGGGGCTAAAAAGCCTTGAATATCAGTGTTGGTGCCTGCCCAACCCTGCTCCGTTCGCCAAACCGTGTTGACGGCTCCCACCGCTTGGGCGATCGCTGATACCTGGTTCAAGAATGGCAAAATTGCTTGCTTGTGGGGAATCGTGACGTTAAACCCTTGCACACCAATGGCTGCAAAGCCTGCGATCGCCGCTGACAGTTGATCCGGCTGGACGGCAAAAGGCAAATAGACAAAATTTAAATCTGGTATTTGCTGCTGCAAGCTCGCCAGCGCCGCGTTGTGCATGACAGGTGAGAGTGTGTGGGCGATCGGATAACCAATCACCCCTAGCAGGCGAGTCTGACCAGTGATCACAGCAATATACGCAAAAACATATTTGTTGGCTTGAACCGCTTAAACCAACAGTAACCGCCTCAAATCTGAACTACTAGTGGTATCCAAGTTGAGGGCAAGCATTCAAGCAATAAATTAGCTATAGACAAAAATTTTCCAGGACATTGGGTTTATCTATGTCTTGGAAAATTTTTGCTGATGCAGAGTATCATAAACTTCAACATCGGGCAGCCTGATCGGCTGGTAGGTTGCTCTAGACTGCTTCTAGGTCTTTCTCACCCGTCCGAATCCGCACAACTTGCTCAACTGGGCTAATAAAGATTTTGCCATCGCCGATTTCGCCCGTTCGAGCGGCCGAGATGATCTTTTCGACCACCATATCGACCTGGTCGTTCTCAACCACAATTTCGACCTTCAGCTTTTGTAAAAATTCAACCGTATATTCGGAGCCACGATAGCGCTCTGTCTGTCCCTTTTGCCGTCCAAATCCCCGCACTTCTGAGACTGTCATCCCAACAACGCCAGCATTGACGAGAGCAATCTTCACCTCGTCCAACTTAAAGGGGCGGATAATCGCTTCAACCTTTTTCAAGCTCTTACTCCTCTGGTGCGTACACCATCACTGTATGGATTAATTACACAAATTGTATGCGCTTACTCTTATCTATCACCGTCAATTATCAACAACTTGTATTGTTTGATACATTTGCCCATGAGATTTGCTAAAAATTGCTCTCTTCTGGGATTGAATATAGAGCATCTCCACCAAAAATATGAGCGTTTGCAGACAAGCTCAGCCGTCTAAAACATCACCCAGATCGCCGCCAATTACAATAGTTATATCCCGATCTGATTTAGATTGTGAGCTTCAGTTCAAAACCTGGCTCCCTAAAATTTTACGATTCATGGAGGAGCGCTATAAGATATTTGCGTGCAGAACACCCAACCTCCCCTGGACAGTGCTCCTATGCTTGAAACCTACCGTCAACACGTTGCCAATCGCGCTGCTTTGGGCATTCCACCGCTGCCCCTCACCCCCCAACAAGTGGCTGACCTGTGTGAGCTACTCAAACAGCCGCCAACCGGGGAAGAGGCGGCCCTGGTTGAGATGCTGCGGGATCGAGTGCCGCCTGGGGTTGACCAAGCTGCCTACGTGAAAGCCGGATTTTTGACCGCGATCGCCCAGGCTGAAGCAACCAGCCCCTTAATTTCACCGCTCTCCGCCGTCGAGCTACTCGGCACAATGATGGGCGGCTACAACGTGCGATCGCTGATTGATTTACTGAGCGCGTCTGATCCGGCGATCGCTACTGCCGCCGCCACTGCCCTGAGTAAAATTTTGCTAGTTTATGATGCCTTTCATGATGTGCAGGACTTGGCTCAGCAGGGTAATGCCTCCGCCCAGCAGGTGATTGACGCTTGGGCGAATGCCGAGTGGTTTACCAGCCGGACTGCTCTACCAGAAGCAATTACCGTCACCGTGTTTAAGGTGCCGGGTGAAACCAACACCGACGATCTGTCCCCGGCTCCTCATGCAACAACTCGTCCTGATATTCCCCTGCACGCCTTGGTGATGCTGGAAAGCCGTCAGCCGGGATCGCTAGAAACAATTGTCACTCTGAAGCAGAAGGGGGATCCGATCGCTTATGTAGGCGATGTGGTGGGGACGGGTTCTTCTCGTAAGTCGGCGATCAATTCGGTGCTGTGGCACATTGGGCAAGATATTCCGTTTGTGCCCAATAAGCGATCGAGCGGCTATATTCTGGGCGGCAAAATTGCGCCAATTTTCTTTAACACTGCCGAAGACTCTGGGGCGCTGCCAATTGAGTGCGATGTCAGCCAACTGGCAACTGGAGATGTGATTACGATTTATCCTTACAAGGGAGAAATCACGAATGCAGCCGGTGAGGTGATTTCCCGCTTTGACCTCAAACCTGACACGATCTTGGACGAAGTCCGGGCCGGGGGACGGATTCCGCTCCTGATTGGGCGCACCCTGACCGATAAAATTCGGGCTGACTTGAAGCTAGAACCGAGTCCGCTGTTTATTCGTCCCCAAATGCCCGCTGATACGGGCAAAGGCTTTACGTTAGCCCAGAAAATGGTCGGTAAAGCTTGCGGCGTAGCGGGTGTCCGCCCCGGCACCTCCTGTGAACCCCACATGACAACCGTTGGATCGCAGGATACGACTGGGCCAATGACCCGCGACGAGTTGAAGGAGCTGGCCTGCTTGGGCTTCAGCGCCGATTTGGTGATGCAGAGCTTTTGCCATACCGCTGCCTATCCGAAGCCAGTCGATATCAAAACTCAGCACGATTTGCCCGACTTTATCAATCAGCGGGGCGGCGTTTCGCTTCGACCTGGCGATGGAATTATTCACTCTTGGTTAAACCGGATGCTGTTGCCGGATACCGTTGGCACCGGCGGCGACTCCCATACGCGATTTCCGTTGGGGATCTCCTTCCCGGCTGGCTCCGGGCTGGTGGCCTTTGCTGCGGCGTTGGGAGCAATGCCGCTGGATATGCCGGAGTCAGTGCTGGTGCGGTTTAAGGGAACATTGCAGCCGGGGGTGACGCTGCGGGATATTGTCAACGCCATCCCCTACGTGGCGATTCAGCAGGGCTTGCTGACAGTAGCCAAGCAGAACAAGCAAAATATCTTTTCCGGTCGAATCATGGAAATGGAAGGGCTGCCCGACTTGAAGCTTGAGCAAGCCTTTGAACTGACCGATGCGACGGCTGAGCGCTCCTGTGCGGGCTGCACGATTAAGCTCAGTCCAGAGACAGTTTCAGAGTACCTGCGATCGAACGTGGCGCTGCTGAAGAACATGGTGGCCCGTGGCTATGGCGATGCCCGGACGATTTTACGCCGAGTCGCCAAGATGGAGGAGTGGTTGGCTAATCCAGTTCTGCTAGAAGCTGATCCCGATGCTGAGTATGCCAGTGTGATTGAGGTGGATCTCGACCAGATCAAGGAGCCGATTGTAGCTGCTCCCAATGATCCCGACAACATCAAGCTAATGTCAGAATGTGCTGGCGATCCAATTCATGAGGTGTTTATTGGTTCCTGCATGACCAATATTGGTCACTATCGGGCTGCGGCCAAAGTCTTAGAAGGAGCAGGGCCAGTCAAAGTTCGGCTCTGGATCGCCCCCCCGACTCGGATGGATGAAAAGCAACTGCGGGAAGAAGGCATGTACGGCATTTTTGCAGCGGCTGGAGCCAGAACTGAAATGCCGGGTTGCTCGCTCTGCATGGGCAACCAAGCCCGCGTCGCCGATGGAGTAACGGTCTTCTCGACCTCCACCCGCAACTTTAATAACCGGATGGGTAAGGATGCAAAGGTCTATTTGGGGTCGGCCGAACTGGCAGCAGTCTGTGCTCTCTTGGGCTACATCCCAACCGTGGAACAGTATATGAGCATTGTTCAACAGAAGATTGATCCGTTCGCGGCTGACCTCTACCGCTACCTCAACTTTGACCAAATTACTGGCTTTGAAGATGAAGGTCGAGTCATCTCCCTAGCCGAAATGCCCAAGATTGAGGATATTTTGGGGATGCCAGCGGCCACAGCCAGATAGAGGTTAGAGGTTAATTCTCTGCAGGAGCGAGCAGAGCAGCAAATTCGATCGCAAATCGATCGCCCAAAATGGCGGCTCGAATCCGCTGCGTAAACCGCACTAGCTCAGTGATGTTATGCAAGCTGAGCAGCGTGTAGCCCAAGACTTCCCGCGATCGCAGTAGGTGGCTAATATAGGCCCGGCTAAAGTGGGTACAGGTATAACAGGGGCAACTGGGATCGAGCGGCGCATAATCGGCCCGAAAGCGGGCGTTTTTGAGGTTCCAGCGATCGCCTTGAACCAGCGCATTGCCGTGGCGGGCCAAGCGGGTTGGAATCACGCAGTCGAACAAGTCAATCCCAGCCGCGATCGCCTGGGTCATTTCTCGATAGGTGCCGACTCCCATCAGGTAACGGGGTTTGTGCCTTGGTAGCAGTGGAGTTGTAGCCTGGACAATTTTGGCAATTAGCTCTGGCGGCTCCCCGACGCTCACCCCGCCGATCGCATAGCCCGGCAAATCAAATTCCACCAGCGATTTGGCACAGGCTTGCCGCAAATCGAGGTGAACGCCGCCTTGGACGATGCCAAACAGGGCTTGGTCAGGCCGCTGATGGGCACTGATGCAGCGCTCTAACCAGCGGACAGTCCGATCAGTGGCTTCAGCCACGGCTGCCCAACTGGCTGGGTAGGGAGGGCACTCATCAAAGGCCATGATCACATCCGCCCCAAGCTGGTTTTGGATCGCGATCGCTTTTTCTGGGGAAAGCTGAATTTCTTGTCCATCTTTCGGCGATCGAAAGCTCACCCCCACGTCAGAAATGGAGCGCATTTCACTGAGGCTAAAGACTTGAAACCCGCCAGAGTCAGTCAGCATCGGCCCCGGCCAGCCCATAAACTGGTGCAGCCCCCCGGCCCCGGCAATAATTTCTTCGCCTGGCTGCAAGTGCAGATGATAGGTATTGGCTAAGACCATCTGAGCACCAGTGCTACGGAGCTGGTCGGGGGTGAGGGTTTTGACATTAGCTAACGTTCCGACAGGCATGAAGCGTGGCGTTTCAACCGGCCCGTGGGGCGTACAAAAGGTGCCAACTCTAGCCTGGGTGTGAGAGCACTGAGCATGACACTGAAACGAAAAATTGCTGGTTGGTGAGTCTGGAGCCATTTTAGAGCAAGGCAAATGGGGGAAAGACAGAAGGTGATCTTATTTTAAGGATTCTATGCCAGGAGCAGTTTTGAAAGCCATGCAGAGCATGGCTTTCAAAACTGCTCCTAATCAATATCAATTGATGTGAGAATTACTTTAAAGACAGCGATCGCTGAAGTAAGTTAATTACTCCAGCGATCTCTATTTGGGCAGCATAGCCTGTGCGCTAGCTTAGTGAGTTGTTTTAGCGCTGATAGGGCACGACATCTTCACCAAAGGCAGAGGTATATTCTGGGCTATCAATCATTGTCTGAACGGTCGCTGGTAGACCCTGATCGGCCAGCATGTTTTGATAGTGGAGACCTTCGGCCGCATCGGCTGGGCTGCGACCCAACAGATGCCGACAGAGAAACTCAACCACCTTGGCGCTGGGGTAGGGCGTACAGAAGCGATCGCGGTAAGCCTCAGAGCTGACTAGGTCGCGCACAAACGACCGAACAGAAAGTTGGCGATCGCGCAGTTGGGCTTCCAGGTCAGTTCGTCGGAAGCGGGCTAAGACATCGCTACTATAGACATCCATCACCTGGCGGTAAAGGGCACTAACGACCTGATCGACTTCTGGCTCAGACAACTCAGGCGTGAACCGATAAACCCTAGCCGGACGGCGGAAACCCGTTTCCAGTCCGCCAACTTCAGGCTCAGCGGTGCGAGAGTAACCCACTTCCACTAAATCAGGGGCAGGGGCAGAACCGTTGGCGATCGCTTGGGCGGTCAGCGGCAACTTGGCGGCATCCATCCGAGACTTGGTTGGCTCAAAGCTCGGCACGACAATTGACTTGTCTTGCTTGGTGAGCTGATTGTAGAGCCGCTCGGTGTTGGGGAAATTGGCTGCCGGGAGGGTGGGGAAGCGGCGATAGGGCACGACATCCTCACCAAAGGATTGCAGGTATTCCATCCCGTTCACCATTGCCCCAATAAAGCCCTTCAGCCCTTGGGTAGCCAAAATTTGGTTGTACTTGCGAATTTCGGCTTGGTCTAAAGGTGCTCTGCCTAAGAAGTGTTTTGTCCCCAGCTCAATCACCTTAGTGTTGGGGTAGGGGGTATAGAACTCCTTGGTGTAAAGGGAAGAGCAGCCCAGTCCTTCGATAAACTCTTTCAAGTTAATATCGCCATTACTGAGTTGGGTTTCAAGCACCGTGAACTCGTTTTTGACAATATAGGGGTCAATATCGCGCTCAAAGATTTGGCGGTAAGCGGCTTTGATGATTACCTTCAGGGCAGTCTTATCCTGCAAGCCAGTCAGCTTGAAGACTTTTGATTGTTCACGCTGCTTGCTGACCCCTTGACCAGAGCGGAACTGAATCGCTGGCTCCGTCCGCATTTCGGTGATTTCGCCTAGCTCGACAAACCGAGGTATATCATCGCGCTCTGGCTTCAGGCCGGTGTCGCCGATCGTGCCGGTGCGCAGCGATCGCTGCGATTGCCCGGCCGGAGTCAAATACCGCTCATAGGGCACAGTATCTTCGCCAAACGCTTCTGAGTACTCGACGCTGTCGATAATGGCATCGACCAAAGCATAGAGTCCTTTTTTGGCGCAGAGGTCAAAGTACTTGTTTAACTCCTGCCGACCGTAGGTGGGACGGCCAAGCAAGCGGCGATGGATGTACTCGATCGCCTTAATCACGTACAGCGGCGTCCAGTAGAGATTTCGGAACTGGTTAGACTTAGCCAGCAGCTTGATGAACTCGCGGACGGTAATGTCACCGTTTTCGAGATTAATTTCGGCGACTTTTTGGCGTTGTCCTTCGTAGACATCGCGCCCAAACACTTGCAGATAAGCAGCTTTAATCACGGCTTGGGTCGAGCTTTCTGTAAACTTGACGCTAACTCCTTTATTCGAGGTCGAGCGCCGCCCAATCTGACCGTTGAAACCAGGAAGCTGATCGAGCTTGAACACCTTTGGCCCCAAAGAGCCAGGCGCAACGCCTCTGGCAGCAGGATTGCTGAGCTGGTTGTTGATCCCTGGGCCTTGGTTGATCAAAATCCGGCGCGTATCTTTACCAAATGGCTGTGGTGCAGCGCTGGGGTTGCGGGTTTCCTTCGGGAAAATTGCCCCAAACTGAATTTCCAGCGGGTCATTCACCGAACCATAGGGATGCTGATCGGGTAGGGGCTGGTCTTGAGCCGCAAACGTGGTAATGAACTGGGGGATTTTGCGGAACGGCGCACTGTACTTAAACAGATCTTGTTGCGCTCCCCAGTTGCGGCACTCTTGCGCTTCTTGCCCCAAGCCTCGCAGGTAAGGCACCGTCTCTTCGCCAAAGTAGTCGCTGTATTCTTGCGAATCGACTAGGGCATCGACGAGGGCGGGCAATCCGCCGTCAGAAACGATTGAGAAGTACTTTTGGACTTCTTCGCGGCTGCTTGGCCCCCGCCCTAAGATATGCCGGAAGGCAAGTTCTAGGGCCCGACTATTGATAAAGGGTTGATAAAAATTTTGACGATAAAGGGGAGATTTGGCCAAACGACGAATAAATTCCTTCATGGAAATTTCGCCATTTTTGACTTTTGATTCTAAGTCAGAAATGCTGAGGCTGTAGGCGCGGTTAATATCACGCTCAAACACCTGCCGATAAGCTGCCTTAATCACCTCTAGCTTTTCTGAGCTAGAAAGCCCTGGCTTCATGACAAATTTGGGGCGGCGCTCAGAAGCGTTGAAGTAAATTTGCGGGAGTTGCAGCCCTTGGGCATCGTTAGAAGGACGCTGACGTACCTTGTTTGAGGGCGTACCGGCCTTAAACTCGGTAATCACAACGTCAAAATACTGAGCCACGATCGCCGCTGCATCAGCATCCTCTCGAAAGTAGCTGACTGCGGCCCGGCGCATTTCAATCAGAGCGACCAGGGTGGCATCGCCGGAACAGGCATTTTCAATCACTTCTCGCAGTCCGCGCACATTCACTGACAGAATGTTGGGGTCTCCGGCCACGATCGCGTAAGTGGTGTAGCGCAGGAACCAATCGAGATCCCGCAGCGACTTTTGCATTCGCTCTGGGCCATAGCGGGCGATGTTAATGGGCTTAAAGCCAGCCGGAACTGGCCCACCAGCGGTATTGAATACCGATTTTAATCCGTCTAAAAACCCACCGCTGGTTTCAACGTAACTGGCCGTGCCCAGCTTCATCGCTTCTTTCGTGCCCACCTGCGTTGCTACTGCCCCAGTCACAAAAGCGGCTGGTTGACTCGACCGAGACAAATATGCCATCGGCGAACCACCGACAAAAATCCGGTTAGCGGCTCTGGAGACAATAATCTCAGAGTTGTTGGTAAGGGTGGTGGCAATGGCGAGACGCTTGTTGCCGGAACTGAGGTAAATAGCAAGCTCTTCGAGTTCACCTCGTTGTAAAAAGCGATCTTGCTGTTCGGCTTTAATAATCGTTGAAGCGGGGACTGTCTGATAGAGCTGCGGACGGGCGACCGAGCTTCCTCCACTTGCTTTGACAACCATTTGTTTCCAGAGGCTCCCTTCTTAGAGTACTGCGCTACCTAAGATTAAAACGATTCCTGTAACCGTAGCCCGTTCTTTAAGAAATGTGTCGAAATCTGACCCAGGATCAACTTATTCCCGCTTTAGTTAGATTTAAACCGAACCTTAACCTGCAAAATAATCAAGTTTTGTAACTGTTTGTTCAGTCTGAGTGATTGGGTGAGCTGCTGACGTTAAAGCCAGTAAAATTACCTCAAACAAACATGGGGGTATAGAAAATCTTATGAATTATCAAACCAATAAGTTTGCGATCGCGAGCTTGGCTTTGGCTGCAATGCTGCCCGTCTGCCTAGCGACTCAGCCGGCAACGGCGTTCGTGCTGCGAGGCAACTTAACCGATATCAGCTTTGACGATGGGTTTGACCCAGCAGTGACCGCCAGCGGCAGCTTTGACTATGACACCAATGCCCTGCCTCAGCGCGACAAAACTATGACCGAGTTCATGAGCAAGGACTGAGCTGAACAGCAGCAGAGCCGTCAGCAAACCCAGCCCCCAAGCCATGCCGGGGGGTAAAGTCGGAAACTGAGCAGCCAGTCCACTGCCGTAGCTCAGCGTTACCAACCCCAACACTAAAAACCAAGACGGGTTGACATAGAAAGGAATTCCGAACAGACTGCCGACCCGAATGTTGTTCATATCGGATACCTCCAATGTAGTGGGCGATGATTTTTGCCCTAAGTTCTATCTGTTGTTAATGTAACGAAATGTAAAATTTCTTTTAATCTTTTGATCACCGTAATTACCGCCAGTTGCGGTTCGGTTGCAAAGCGGAAAGCCAAAAAAATCAAGGATGCAGCAGTACGCCGCACCCCTGAAGTCAGTTAAAGAATTTGCAAATTACATCAAGCCAAGCTGTGACAGAATACCCTGTCCGGTCAGCGCTTTAGTTGCCAGCCCAATCACAAAGCCCAACATTGCTAACCGACCATTCCAGCTTTCAGCAAACCAAGTGAAGCCAAATTTACCTGATTGGTTTTCCATGAATATTTGACCTTTCGTATGACATTGCAAGACATTAAAACCGTAACAAAAATAAATAATTTGTGCAATGTTTCGCAGCAATATGATGAGACAGCTTCAATTTGTCTATAACTGGCATAGGAGACAGGTCACCGCCTAGGTGCTTCCCAGCCGCCTCTGCGATCGTCTTCCCTGTGTTCTAACTTTTTGCTCTATCAACGAATCATTTTTACTGAGAATAGCGTCTCTTCTGAAGCCCTCATCACAGCATCGTAGCGTTGCCGTCCTGATGTAACTTGGTTCCAGGTATCCAACTGAAGTTTGGCACGGTCAGGAATTGTGTAGCGAAGTATTTTTCCAGTGGTGCGATCGTGGATTTCAGCCACACCAAATGTTCCCTCTGGGCTGGGAGTAGAGGCAACTCGCAACAGGTTTTGTCCCGGTGTGGAAGTGGTCGCAATCATAATGCCATCCACAACACAGGGACAGGGGGCGATTGCCCCATTGTAATAAGTGACATCCAGGGTACGAGCGGTTGCGTTTAATCGGTGCATCGCGTCTAACCCAATCCGAATTCCCAGGGCGAGATAAGATCCAAAGCCACCATGCACCCGCTGTCCGAGGTCTACCCACTGGTCGGGTGTTTCTGTGGTGTGATTCTGCTGACGAGCAAGTTGATTTGGGTGGGCAGCAGTTCTGCCCCAGTCAACATCGCGAAATCTGCCATTTTCGCTAGGGGGCATCTGGCTGCCCTCAAAGCCCAATACTCCGCAGAGGATCGCCACACAACTTAGACTACTCCTGCGCTTAATCATTTCGTCATTCTCAAAATGCCCCTTGCCAGGATAGGCAAACGAAAGGCTGTCTGTTAGATTATGCCGAAATGCTAAAAACATGAGCAAATTGGCTCAGTGACCCACGATGAGAGCAGACACGCTTTTAGAACACTACTGGCGGGGAGAGCGCGACTTTCGTGGGGTGAAGCTGAGCGGTATTTATCTGAGGGATGTTTGTTTGCAAGGCGTTGATCTAAGCTGTACGGATTTGGGGGGAGCGTCCCTAATGGGCGTTGATTTCAGCGGCGCAAACTTGTATCGGGCTGATCTAAGCGGGGCATTCTTAATTCACGCTAATCTTAGTTCTGCTAACTTGACTCAAGCCAATTTGACAAAAGCGTTTTTAGTTCTGGCAAACTTGCAGCAAAGTTGTTTAACTGAGGCAAATCTGAGTCAAGCCAATTTGACCCAAGCCAATCTATCTGAAGTGTCTGGGTTTGCTCAAACCATCCGGGAGAAAACTATTTTGACAGAAGCTTTGCTGCCTAAGCGATCGCGCCATTTCCAAATCTGGAAACACTGGGCACTCAGAATTCCCGAAACTTGGATTTCGACTTGGAGCGCACTCTTGCAGGGATGAAAAAGTATGGCACAAATTTGTTGCAGAATCCTTTGCGTCTCTGCCTTTTTGTCGTCAAATTCTGCCTCTTGTGGCAGAGGAAACCTTCATGAAGTTTCATTAAGTTATAGCTGTGCATTGCACTGAATTAGTTTACCGGAGGCAACACAATGCAGATTAACGAAAGACCCGATCTTCGTGACGAAGTGAAGCAACCTTACTTCTACCAAGGGACTCAGTGGAACTGGGGCTTTTCCCCCAGTGCTGAAATTTGGAATGGACGATTGGCCATGATTGGTTTCCTGGCTGCAACATTTATTGAAATTGCGACTGGGCACGGCTCAGAAGTGTTGAATCCAGACATAAAACTTCATACTAAATCAGACCAGCGTCCCTGGGAGTAAATCGTAGCTCCAGTGGATAATCGAACAGCGACGACTCAATTCCAATTGCAAATAGCGAAACTTA
>JAESGG010000143.1_pt1 | contig 15712 bp, 12 predicted proteins | sample 9266231 | NCBI WGS metagenome assembly JAESGG01 (sample SAMN14515337, study PRJNA621664) | algae metagenome | isolation source: Aphanocapsa sp. GSE-SYN-MK-11-07L and co-occurring heterotrophs from wet... | place: USA: Grand Staircase Escalante National Monument, Utah | collected 2006-04-16 | reverse complement strand
AGGTCGTAGTGACCGGTGGCGGGGGAGTTGGTGGCGCGGAATGCGGTTGGTTCTGTCCCCTGAGAGAAGTCGAAGGGGGTGAATTCGCTGTTTTCCCAAGGGGTGGGGTCGATGAACCAGCCGAGGTTGTTGCCGTTATAGTCGAGCAGGAGGGTGCCGGCGTTGGGGGTGCCGTTGGGGGCAAAGCTGGTGAGTTGGGCTTCGGCGAGTTGACCGCTGGGGAGGTCGGTGACCTAGAGGGTTAAATCAAAGTTGGGGTGGAAGCTTTGCCACAGGTTGACAGCGGTAGAATTTAGGGCGATGAGATTGGAGGTTGGAGTATGGACGATGGGGAATTCGGACACAGGTTGACTGCTGAGGAGTTGTTGGAAAGATACGCTGCTGGTGAGCGGGATTTCAGAAAGGTTAATTTGCGAGAAGCTTGTCTGAGTGGAGCTAACTTGTGTGGCATCAACTTGAGTAGAGCCCGGCTCAGTGATGCTGACTTGAGTGGCATCAACTTGAGTGAAGCCAAATTGAGTGATGCTGACTTGAGTCGAACTAATTTGGAAAGGGCTAACTTGGTTGGAGCCCGCAGCAACCGCTCTGATTTGAGTAGAGCGAACCTCAGGGGTGCCAACTTGGAACGAGCCGAGCTGAGATTGGCTAATCTGAAAAGCGCTGATTTCCGAGATGCCAACCTCAGCTTCTCTGATACTGACGAGTCCTCTATGGACAGAGCCGACTTCCGGGGATGCATCGTCACTGGGACAAAACTGGGAGGGTACATGTACCTCACCATTCTGCCCGATGGTAGAGTCAGTTCTACCCCAGATGCTGACAGAGACCGCCTTATTAGCGAAGGTTTCGACTTCTGACTGTGATGTAGCCATTAAAGGTGCTGCATAAAGAGGTCTTAGTAGTAGGCTGGGTTGAGGAACGAAACCCATGCCCCACAACGAATCACTCAAATTCATTCTCAATTTGCAGCGAAGTATCCGCTCCCCACATCACGTCATACTTCCCTTCCCGCACATATTTATGAAAACTGGAATACTGCCAGTCCCTCGGTGCCTTTACCAACCTATGTCGCACCGGATTGTAATGAATATACTCTACATGCCTAACCCAATCTTGTTGATCTCGAATGCAATGCTCCCAAAATCGTCGCTGCCAGACCGCCTGCTCCTTCTTATGCCGTCCTGAAGCTGAAATCTCCCCTCGAACCTCGTCTGGGCAATGTCGCGAAAAAAACGACTTAATCAAACGCCAGCCCATTGAATAATCCGCATCCTCTGCTGGCAATGTCCAAATGCAATGGAGATGCTCTGGCAAAACAACTGCTGCATCAATCTCAAACGGATATCGCTGCATCGCATACCAGAAAGAATGCCGCAGCAAATGAACTACCCCGTCCGCTTGCGGCGGGGTAGTTCATTCAGATCCAACGGCACAGCGCTGGCCGTGTCATGGGTCAACACAGTGATGCTTTGGAACGCATCGGTTCGACCCATTTGTAGCTCATCAGGATCTCTAGGGTTGAGACAAAAGCTAGAGCATCCTGATGAGCATTTGGCTGGAAAGTTTAGCTAAAAAAATAAGGGTATAGAACCCCTATTTAGAAACTATTTAGTTAAACATTTAAAGAGGAGGCTAGCCGCGGCTAAGGTAATGCATTGGATTAACTGCACCCATGCCAGGCGGATGAATCTCGAAGTGAACATGAGGCCCAGTACTCCGCCCCGTGCTGCCCATCTCAGAAATTAACTGCCCTTGTTGGACGTATTCACCGACGCGAGCAATCAAGCGGTTGTTGTGAGCATATAGCGTCAAGCTACCGTCAGGATGACGAATTTTGACGAGATTGCCAAAACCACCGGAATTCCACTCAGAAGTTACAACGGTGCCAGCGGCGGCGGCCACGATCGCTGTTCCAATTGGGGCGGCAATATCAATTCCACGGTGCATTCTGCCCCAGCGCGGCCCATAGCCAGAGGTAAATACCCCCTTGGCTGGCCAAATAAACCCAGTGGTCATTCCCCCTGAACCAGGCAAGTAGCGCTCAGCCGGAGAAAGCGGCGGCAAATCTAAGTTAGGAAGCTGCGGAAAAATGCCGCGGCGAGCAATCTGTGGTAAAAATTGCGAGCTGGAAATCAGCGGATTTGGAGAAGTTTTAGAACTCGATTGATTGATGCTTTGAGCTACAATCTGGCGTTTGACTTCACCCATTAAGTCTTGAGCAGTTTCAGCCGGAGCTTGCGCAGTCGGCTGAGTTTGATCAATAGGAGCATCTGCAATTGGCAATGCTTCTACTTCTAATCCCTCAGGCGCTGTTTGAGGAGCCGCAGCAGCAGTTAAGGCAGCATCCACGGCATCCACATCCACTACTTCTGGCGTTGCTGCTTCAAGTGGAGAATCAGCTAATGGTTGAGGTACCGCGCCAACTAATGAGACGTTGGCGAAATCGTGTTCAATTTCAACGGCAGCAGGCGCAGCAGAATCTGCCAAAGCAGGACTGACCTGGAGAGAAGAAGACAAAGACTGAACCAGTTCACTTGCATCTAGTGAGGACGCTAGCAGGGGTAACTGGACAATGCTAACAGGAGTTTGTGTAGAGGCTGAAGAATCAGAGCTAGCCGTGGTCTGGGAGGCAGTCTGACCTTCTGATAACTCTCCTGGAAAACCACCAGTTTCTAGAGTGGTGGTCAAGGATAAAGCGTCTTCAGCAGAAAGAGGGTGGAGTAAACTTGTTGGGGCCAGAGCTACAACAAGTCTGGCGGCTGAGTTAGCTCCGTTTGTTAGGGTAACACCCTTGCCGACATATGCTTCTGCCGATGTCGGCCCTACTAAACGCAGAGAACCACTCGCTGCCCCAGAGACTTCTGGTTTGACTGAGTCAACGACAGCACCTGCTGGTTGAGCAGGAACCAAGCCAGCAATTAATCCGACAGAAAATGTAACCCCCAATAAAGCAGCCGATGCTATAGCTTGGGACTGGCCGATTGCCAATCTTAGTTCCTGCTTTTGGAATGTGGAACCAAAATTTTGCAAACTTGCTTGTCTCAATGCAGACCTCCTCAGACAATTTCAGTGACGTTTTGTGATTCGACTTTTGCCGCTATGTTGCTTACTCCAAACGAAAAATCAGCCCCTGTGAGGGCGAGGAAAGGAGTAAACATGGTGCAGAGTACCGACATAAGCTGATCAATCAGGAACACCAAAGCAGCTTCAAAACACCTATATGGTTCTGTTTAAAGCTTTATTAAACTTCTAGGCGACTTTACCTTAACTCTTTTAGGCCTGACAACCCCGTAAAAGCTCAAGCAGAGCATTTTCGTAGTGGTTTTGCTCATATTTTGCCGGGTTCTTGGCAGCGCCAATCATGACCTCAAATCAAGCACCAATAAATGTTTCGCAATATTTCTAAAACGATCGAGACTGGCCAGGAAACGCTCTATTAGTCAAGATCATTGAAAAAACCAATGGTGTTTTACTTGATTTTCTATGATTTTAATGCTTCTGGCTGAAAGTGCTTCAAAAGCGTTGATTCCGGCGATCGCTCCTTAAACCCAGCTCAGGAACAATTCTTTTGGTCATGCATCTATATATAACTGTGTGTCTATCAACCCCCGCGTTTAGACTTTTGCGGATCAGTTTTTCGCGAAAACTGCTTTTTGTGAAAACTAGGCAGCCGCAAAAATTCAAAATCCGGTTATTTTCGCCTTTAAGCAGGATTGAAGCACTCAGTGTAGTTAGCACGAGTCAGGCGGATTTGGGCTAGGGCAAAAATGGTTGGAATGATTCTGCCATAGTTGGTGGCGATCGCTCGCCAACCCAAATCAGCCAAAAACCAAACCCAAAGCGCTGAGCCTAAAAATGTAACGGCGCTGCGAGCCAAACCGTAACCAGCCGCATTTAAGGCCATGCCTTCTTTAGCAAAGCGCAACGCTGCCTGTCCTTGCAGGGGTAAAGCATCTCTAGCAAATTGAGCGGCTGTAAAATGAGCCATAAATTGGCGCGTGATCATCTGGACAAGCATGGGGCGAACCAAGGCATTGACTGTTAGCGCAGCCCCTCCTTCTAGAATCAGTCTGAGCGGGTCGTGCTGTAAGTTAGCGCCCCAGGTTTGCAGTTCATCTACCTCAGCCAAGGACTGCTGAACTCTCTGGCTGAGCGCTTGCTTTTGCTTGGCAGGTAGCTTCTGCCACATTCGCTGCAGCAAACTCAAAAAAATCTCTGCTTCTAAGTCAGTGGTTGAAAGGTGAGGCGAGAGACGCAGCTTAAGATAGCGCCCGACCTGCAACAGAATTTGGCGATAGCTGACCTGGCGGGTTTTACCTTTGAGCACCGTGTAGCCATCAGCAGCCAAGAATCGAAACCGTTGCTCTAAAGCATCCAGCCATTCCCGACGATTTTGGCTTTGAACGGCCAGAGGATGGGGGGTGCGCAGATAGTCTAAAGGGTTAAATTTTTTCTGAAATAAGATTTCTGTTAAATCTTGCAGTTCTTCTTCTGTTGCCAACTCCAGAGCTGTCCTTAGCTCGTCCATGCGGCTTGCTCCAATCAATATATTTAGATTTATTTAATCTACAGCTTAGCGAATGAATCAACCAAGCTAGTTTTTAGCTCTCTCGACGAATGAGATAACTCACTGCTGATTATATAGCTGTCCTAAATGATTATGTGCAACGGGTTAGGAATCAAAGTCTGGCGATCGCCATAATCGAGCATTTAGCGCACCTGCCCCTGAGATCAGGACTTAAATCAATCAGCAACATTGCTTAAAACTCTCTCTCTGAAAGAGTTTTAAGCAATGATCTGCCTTGGCCTTTAGGATTTTACAAACTGACTTCCGACTGCAGATCCAAAATTAACTGGGCTAACTGATCTCCTGTCGCCTGGTAAACCTCTCCACAAAAATGGCAGGTCGCTTCGGCTCCATTGTCTTTTTCAATCATGTCTTGGAGTTCGGCTTCGCCCAGGATCTTTAAAGCACCCAGCACCCGCTCAAACGAGCAGCGACAGTGAAAGCGGACAAGTTGAGTTTGCGGCAGAATGGTTAGGCCCATATCTCCCAAAAGCTGATCCAGAATATCGGGTAAGGTTTTGCCTTGTTGCAGCAAAGGCGTAAATCCAGACAGAGCGGAAATTCGAGCTTCTAGAGTTTCTACTAAGGCTTCGTCTTGAGCCGCTTTCGGTAATACCTGAATCAAAACTCCCCCAGCAGCCGTCACACCCTGCTCACCCACAAATACGCCCAAGACCAGGGCCGAAGGGGTTTGCTCTGAAACGGCCAAATAGTGGGTAATGTCTTCAGCAATTTCGCCAGAAACTAGCTCGACCGTGCTGGAGTAAGGATAACCGTAACCCAGGTCACGGACCACATACAGGTAGCCTTGCTGACCAACTGCACCGCCAACATCAAGCTTACCTTTGAGATTGGGAGGTAACTCAACGCTGGGCTGATCAACATAGCCGCGAACGGTGCCATCTAGGCCCGCATCAACTAGAATGCCGCCCAGCGGGCCGTTGCCTTTGACGCGGATGTTAATCCGAGATTGCGGCTGTTTCATATTGGAAACCAGCAGTAAACCTGCTGCCATTGTGCGTCCTAAGGCGGCTGTCGTCACGTAGGAAAGTTGATGCCGCTGCCGTGCTTCTTCAGTCAGGCGAGTTGTAATGACGCCGACAGCTCGAATGCTGTCATCAGCGGCGGTGGCTCGAATCAGTTGGTCTGGCATGTGAGGAGGAAGAGTACGCTTACGTTTCTTAACAAAGTTCCTTGTTGATTGTAATCTGATGCACGAATGATGAGCAGCGATCGCGAAGCGTCTCCTTTTGGAGAATCGCATTAGGGTAATAACCTTCAAGACTCCCAGCTCCAATACCCCCATTTTTCTGTGTAAAATCAGGTGATGGGTCTGTCAAACCTTGCCACAGATTCATTGCGACTTTGCTGAACCGAATGAAAGCCCAACGTACTCGCAGTCAAGAAAGAATTCTCCAGCTTTTACGCCAGCTCGATCGGGCGATTTCTGCCCAAGCCCTATACGTTGAACTGCGACAGCAAGCCCAGCCAATGGGGCTGGCAACGGTCTATCGGTCTTTAGAGGCGCTTAAACTGAGTGGAGTTGTGCAGGCGCGGCTGCTGCCCAACGGTGAAACACTCTACAGCTTGGCTCAAGCAGATAAGCACCACCTAACCTGCTTGCAGTGCGGTAAGTCAGTCCCAATTAACGCTTGCCCCGTCCACGATTTAGAAACTCAACTGCGCCAGTCACAGCACTTTGAGATTTACTATCACACCCTGGAATTCTTTGGGTTGTGTCAGGGGTGTCAAATTCATTTTCAAGCCGGAGTTTGAAGTTCGAGCGCGATCGCCTCAGCGGCGGCGAGTCTTGCTGACCATTTTGCGGGAGAAGCGTACTCTTAAATCAGCTTGTTCGGCCCAGTCTTGCAAAATTTGGTAGAACATTTGTCGATCGCTGGTTTGCAAAACAGCAGTTTGATCGGCGGTTTCAATTGCGTAGGGGTAGCCGCCACCGACAATCACTTCTGCCTTTACCCAGTCGATTACTTGCTCGTGCAGCCCGTCTTCGTAGACCCAGCGCGGAAATTCTAGCCGGACGGGGAAACCATCGTGGGCTTTCAGGTAAGTGAAGGCAATTGACTGGGAGTGTTCCTGATACTCCGCCAAAATTTCGCGATCGCAGCAGAAAATCGGGGTGCGATCGCCCCAGTGCATTCCCTCGGCTAGCAGGCGGGCATCTCGCAATCCTGGCGCCTCTGCAAGCTGGTAAAGCTGACCCAGCAGGACAACTAAATCTCTGGCATTGGAATTGTCGATGTAGCCAACCACAGGAATTCGGTACTTGTCGCTAGCCCGCACCAGATTCAACAAGCACTGAATATGAAAGGCGCGGGTTTCGGCATCAAAGGCTTCCGCAAAGGTGGCAGCTAAAGCGCCATCAAAAAAGACCAAACATTGGGCAGGTTCCGGCTGCTGCCGCATGTATTCAATTAGGCGCTCGGTCTCCATCTGGAGGCGGTGCATATTGACCAGGCGATCAGTGGGGCGGCCGTTAACTTGATCGGTTAAGTCTGCCGGAGTCATGACATCTAGCCGCACATCTTTTTTGTAAGTCCCGTCGGGCAAGTGTGGGTTTTCAAACCAGCCGACTTGGACTAAGGCGATCGGCAGAGACACATCTTTATTCGGGTAGACTTGTGACCCGTCCACCGCGAAGGTCGTAATGCCGGTAATTTGCTCGCGCGCCCACTCTAAACTGGCTTGGCGATTGCCCCAATTACAGTGGCTAGGAATTTGCCAGTTGGTCGCCTGACCGAGCAGTTCTAATGGTCTAGCTCCAACCCAAGTGAAGCCAGTTAGGGCCGCCTCTAACTGTGGGTTGGTCTGCTGGGCAGCTAGCCTAAGCGACTGGCGATAGCGTCTTAGCACCTCCAAGGAAGTTTGATTAAAACTATTAAAGGCAGTTTGCTTGGTTTGGAGCAGGTGCCAGAGCTGAGCGGGCTTGAGGGGCATGGCGATCGCGGCGAGTATCCTAAACTCTAGCTATTATGACAGTGGCGAAATTATTCACTGCCTAAGGGGTCTGCTGATCAAGATCTACCTGATTTTAGTCCTTAAAACAGAAAAAACTAGCAGGAGGGCAATCAATGTCTACGATCAAACAAACGCCGATCAGCGATCGCCTCTACGCATACCTGCTTTCAGTTTCCCTGCCAGAATCTGAGCTGCAATTGCAGTTACGCCAAGAAACAGCCCAAATGCCAATGGGAATGATGCAAATTGCCCCTGACCAAGGGGCCTTGATGGCGTTCTTAGTCCGGCTAACCGGCGCTAAAACCTACCTGGAAGTTGGCACATTTACTGGCTACAGTACGCTTTGTGTCGCGTTAGCCCTGCCTCCAGATGGCTGCGCGATCGCCTGTGATGTAAGCGAAGAGTACACCGCGATCGCCCGTCGCTATTGGGAAAAAGCCGGGGTCGCCAACAAAATTAGTCTGCGGCTAGCTCCAGCGATCGCCACGCTTGATCAATTGCTGGCGGAGGGGCAGGCTAATGCCTTTGATTTTGCTTTTATTGATGCGGATAAGACCAATTATGACGGCTATTATGAACGGGCCTTGCAACTTGTTCGCCCTGGCGGATTAATTGCGATCGACAACGTACTCTGGGGCGGTCAAGTGGCCGACCCAGCCAATCAAGACCCAGATACCCTGGCTATTCGGGCCCTCAATGCCAAATTGCCCCGCGATCAGCGCGTGTCGATCTGCGTGCTGCCAATCTCAGACGGATTAACCCTCGCCCTCAAGCGCTAGATTTTCCAGGCGCTACAGCCGCGCCAGGGGGCGGCAGCTTTTGAGACTTGGGCAACGCTGGATTCATTAGAACATTTCCCTGATTATCCTTTCGGCCTGTCCGTTTCCTAGGGCAATTTCGCTTACTCCTGACAAAACTCTTTAATGATCTGAGCCTTGACTGCATCAAGTGGAAACCCATTTGGGTCAGTAGAGAACATCAACATGACGCCTTGCAGCGTGGCGGAAAAATAGAGCGATCGCTGTCGTGAATTCTCCACGCCTAGCTTTTCAAACAAACAGACCCGTTATCGATAGCTCATTTCTAGAGCCTCCCACCCCAGACCCTGGCGAACAATAATTGGCTCTGAACCTTGTAAATCAACAATCGTAGAAACTTGATTGCCTGGCTCTTGGCCATCATCCACAATTAAATCAACCAGTTTGTCCAACCGATCGAACAAATCGGCTGGGGATAATCTTGTTCCAGGCTTGAGAGCAACCGCTTCTGGGTCGTCAAAAATATGAGCTGAAGTCGAGATAATTGGACTGCCGATCGCCTCTAGCAAAGCCTGACAAATCGGGTGATCGGGCACGCGAATCCCCGTCGTTTTGCGCTTGGGGCTTTGCACCAATTTGGGCACCAGTTTGGTGGCTGGCAGCAAAAAAGTGTAGGGGCCAGGAATTAAATGCCGCATGAACCGATACGCCGAGTCGCTGACTTGGGCATAGCGAGCAATGTTCGACAAAGACGGGCAAAGAAAGGTAAGCGGCTTTTCATTGGAAAGCTGCTTAATCTGCCGGACGCGCTGGATGGCCGACTTAGAGTTGAGGTCGCAGCCGATCGCGTAGACTGTGTCGGTGGGGTAGAGCATGACTGCGCCCGCCTGGAGCTGTTCTCGAATCAGGGCGATCGTCCGAGTTTGGGGTGTTTCAGGATGGAGAGAATAGCGCTGTGCCATGATTGAAAACCTCCTGTGTCCCTCAAACAAATGCACACGCTCAAGCGAGTGACAACAGCTAATTTTCTCGATTTTGCGGGCACAAAAAATCAGCCATTAAACAGACCCTAGTATAGGCTGGGAGAGATTGATTCAAATCTAAACCTTTATGTCGAAGCTAGCCTACTTAGACTGTCCGACCGGAATTGCCGGTGATATGTGCCTGGGGGCGCTGCTCGATATTGGGGTGCCTCTAACCTATTTGCAGCAGCAGCTTGCGCGATTAAACATTTCGCAGGAGTTTAGCCTCAGCGCCAAAGTTGTCCAGCGGAATCAGCAGCAAGCCACCCAAGCGATCGTCGATTTGGATCCTGCCCATGACCACAACGCTGAACATCATCACCATGAACCGCACGACCACGCTTCGGTTCGCCATCTCCCAGAAATCGAGCAGATAATTCGGCAAGCCAACCTACCAGAGCGGGCAGCAGGCTGGAGCTTGGCAGTTTTTCAAGAGTTAGCGATCGCCGAAGGGGCTGTCCACGGCATTCCGCCGGAAAAAGTGCATTTTCATGAGGTGGGCGCAACCGATGCGATCGTTGATATTGTTGGCACTTGCTTAGGGCTGGACTGGCTGGGGGTTGACCAGGTTTACTGCTCGGCTCTGCCAACGGGGGGTGGGACGGTTCGGGCTGCCCACGGGCGGTTGCCAGTGCCCGTGCCGGCGGTACTCAAGCTTTGCCAAATGCATCAGGTGCCGCTTTACAGTAACCAAATTGAGCGGGAATTAGTGACGCCGACCGGAGCGGCGATCGCCGTTACCCTAGCTGACGAGTTTGGCCCGCCACCACCGATCCAGCTTGAGAAGATTGGCTTGGGAGCCGGGTCGCAAGACCTAGCGATTCCAAATATTTTGCGGCTGTGGCTAGGTGAGGCAGTCGCCCCCAGCTCAGTTCAGAACTATCGAGCAGATCTAGAAACAATCGTTATTTTAGAGACGCAGTTGGATGATGTAAGCCCGCAGGCGATCGGCTATGCCTTTGAGGCCCTGTTTGCCGCTGGAGCCGTCGATGTTTTTACCCAGGCGATCGGGATGAAAAAATCTCGCCCCGGCATCCTGCTGACAGTGATTTGTCATCCTCCAGCCGTGGCAGCCTGTGAAACCGTGTTGTTTCGAGAAACCAGCACCCTGGGGATTCGCCGATCGCAGCAGCAGCGATCGATTTTGCAGCGAGAAATGCAGACCATTCAGACAACCTATGGCGCAGTTCGCCTCAAGGTGGCTCGTCAGGGGCAAGTCATCATGAATGTGCAGCCTGAATTTGAAGATTGTGCCCAATTAGCCCGCCTGCATCAAGTCCCTTGGTTAGAAATCCATCAACTGGCGCTATGCGCCTGGTATGCTCAGTCCGATTAGCGACTGCCCTCTCCGGCCTGAAGGCAGTACAGACAGATGGCACGACTCTAGGGCTGTACCTCAAGCCAGTTCCACTTCTGATCGGGGAGATCGCTGGGGAACAGGGGAAATGATCACAAGCATGATTTAATAGAAAATATTCTTAATAAGCTGTTTTCACTCTTGCCAAACATGAATAATGCAAGAACTCGAAGGCTTTGATCGGGCTGCTCTATGACAATTACGATTTCTGAGCAAGCGATGGAGGATCTCCTACTGGAGATTGAACCAACTGCCCACCTAGATCCCAGCGATCCATTGGACGTGACCTGGAACTATCCCTCGGCGCTTGGACAGGGATCGATTCGTAATATTGAGTTACGGCAAGGGTTAGTGATTGAAATTTTTCAAGCCCGCCTGCGCGATCGGCTGCGAATTCAAACCTCTGGGGGGCCAGACGGGTTGAGCTTCCATTTTCATCTGCTGGGGCAACATCAAGATAAGCACACCGTCGTCAATGATCGTGAGTTTGCTCTCTACGGCAGCGGGCTGTGTCCCCAGGAAGTCTGCGATGGCCCAGCCCAAACAGCGATCGAAGTAATCCTATCTCTAGAACCAGAAACCTTGCAGTCGTTTATCGGCGGCAGCAATGGAGAGTTGCCCCAGCACTTACAGCACCTAATCCGCCCAACTGATCAGGAGATTTATGCTCGCGTTGCTCGGTTGACCCCGCTGATGGAAGGAATTCTGTGGCAGATTGTCCGCTGTGAGCAGCAAGGTTTTTTGAAGCAAATCTATTTAGAAGCCAAGGCGCTGGAATTGGTGAGTTTGGTGCTAGAGCAGGAAAGCGAGATTCAAACGGGTCGGCGGGCAATCAAACCTCTAAATGCTGGCACACTAGAGCGATTACGCTACGCCAAAACTTTACTGCTGCTGGATGTGCAGGCACCGCCCTCGCTGCCGGAGCTGGCTCAACAAGCAAAGCTGAATGAGTACACTCTGAAGTGTGGCTTTAAGCAGGTGTTTGGTGCCACCGTCTATGGCTACCTGCACAACTATCGCTTGGAGCAGGCGCGGCAGCTATTGGAACTGGGGCATCTATCCGTTTCGGAGGTAATGGCGGCGGTGGGATTGAACGATCGCCAGCATTTTGCTGCCTCGTTTCGGAGAAAGTTTGGCATTTCACCCAGAGAGCATTTGATCCAGTATCGGTGACTGAAAGGGTCTGGGCGATAATAGGACTATCTCCTTCGTCTCCTAGAGGTTGATCATGGTGTTGCAGCAGCCTGCCCCTTCCCTATCCGTGCCACCGCTGGAGAGTGGCGATCGCCTAACGCGGGCTGAGTTTGAGCGTCGCTACGAAGCAACCCTAGAGAAATTTAAAGCCGAACTCATTGAAGGAGTGGTCTACGTGGCATCCCCAGTCCGCGCATTTCATGGTACACCCCATGCTGCCCTGGTAACCTGGCTAGGAGTTTATTGGACAGCAACTCCTAGTGTGAGTGCAGCCGACAATACAACCACTCGCCTAGATTTAGACAATGAACCCCAACCCGATGCCCTGCTGCGAATTGAAATTGGCGGTAACTCTACCATCAGTGAAGATGGCTACATCGAAGGCGCACCAGAACTCGTGGCGGAAATTGCCACCAGTAGCGCCGCAATTGACCTCGGTGCCAAGAAAAACGCCTATCGCCGGAATGGGGTGCAGGAGTATTTGGTTTGGCAAACCTTTGAAAATCGCTTCAGTTGGTTTCGGCTGCAAGCGGAGGAGTTTGTCTCAGTTGAGCCTGATTCAGACGGGATGATTCGCAGCAGCAGCTTTCCCGGTTTGTGGCTGGCAGTCCCCGCCTTGTTAGAAGGCAGAATGATCGAGGTGCTGAATGGGTTGCAAATGGGGATTGCCGACCCAATCCATCAAGCCTTTGTGCAGGCGTTGGCTGCCCACGCTGACCGCTGACCCACCAAAAAAGTTCCCGCTTACCCACCCTCACCCCTTTTGCAATGCCGCTAACTCCGGTACTGTCATTTCTAATTGCAAATTTTTCTTGAGTGTGTGAGTGAGATGGGTAAGTATTCAGGCAGATTAGCCCTGCTGTTGAGTGGGTTAGCGATCGCGGTGGCTCAGCCCAGTTGGGCAAACCCCAAATCTTCTCTTGACCAGGAAGCCTCAAAGGAGTCTTCCCCTGCAGTTTCCGCTATTTCAGACCTGCAAAAATCAGCAACCACCGTCAAAGACTGGCTAGCGCAAGTAGAAGCGGCAGCGGTGCAGGTGACAAATGTAAAACTTATCCCAACGGAAACAGGACTGGAAATTATTTTGGAGACGCAGGACGGGAAACCGCTCCAGGTCGATGCCAGCAAGTTTAGAACCGAAGGTGATAGCCTAATTGCCGATATTCCAAATGCGGTGCTGGCATTACCAACCGGGCAGGCGTTTGCCGCCGAGAACCCAACAGCAGATATTGCCACGGTGCAAGTCATCCAGCAAGATGTCAGCAGGATTCGGATCAGCGTCACGGGCAACAATGCCCTGCCCAAAACCGAGGTTTCCCTCAAAGCGGGCGAGTTTGCCTACAGCCTTAACCCAGAAGATGAAGCATCCGAGGAAGAGCTTGTCGTTACAGGTGAAGGCGAAGGTAGCTATTTTATGCCTGATACCTCCACCGCTACCAAAACTGATACCCCGATCCGGGATATTCCTGCTTCGATTCAGATTGTGCCTCAACAGGTACTGCGCGATCGTAACGTAAGAAATCTTACCCAAGCCGTGGAAACCGTCAGCGGCGTCGTCGATAGCGGAGACTTAGGCGGTTCATCTGCATCTAGCAGAACCATCCGAGGATTTGAGCAGTCAGGGAATTTTCGCAATGGCTTTCGAGATGCGCCGAATACCTATGTCCTCAGCAGTCCTATTGGTGTGGTTGAGCAGGTAGAAGTGCTGAAAGGTCCTGCCTCAGTTTTGTTTGGAGATATAGAACCGGGTGGAATTGTTAATGTGACGACCAAACGGCCCCTGAGCGAACCTGCTTACGCGCTTTCATTTGAGGTAGGCAATCGCAACTTTTATCAACCTGGGATTGATTTCACCGGCCCTCTGACAACTGATAAGAATGTTCAATATCGCTTTATTGCCAACTATCAAACGGCGGATGGCTTTCAGGAGTTTGTGCATACAAACCAGATTACACTCGCCCCCTCGCTGACCTGGAAAATTGGGGATAAAACCGAACTGAACCTATACTACGAGTTCACAGAATTTAACGCTGATTCGACTGTCAGTGATAGTTTGTTGTTAAGTGATGGTAGCCTAACTCCTCGAAACCTCTTCGTTGGCTATCCTGAGTTTAATAATTTCAACCAGTCTGTGCAAAGATTCGGCTACACGCTGACACATGATTTTAGTGCCAACTGGAAAATTCGCAATGCTTTTGCTGGGCTAATTTCTCAAGTTAGAGACAACCGAGCTTATGTTGTTGGGTTGCAAGACGATCGCTTCGGTACTGTAGAGGCTTATGATCTTGATTATGGCTACGATAACTATTTTGGACAAATCGACTTACTTGGCAAATTCAAAACGGGTTCAGTCTCCCATCAACTCTTGATTGGTTTTGATATCAACGACTACACAGATAGTTATCAAGGTCTTTTCAACGCTGATTTACCCCCTTTTGATATTCAAAATCCCATCTATGATGTTCGAGAGCCAATTTTTGAGCCAATTTTTGAGTTTGAAAATCGAGTCCAATCCTATGGATTATATCTCCAAGATCAGATTGCCTTCGGTAAGCACTTTAAACTTCTGATTGGCGGTCGGTATGATTGGGTGTCCAGCACCCTTGAAACGATTGATCCTAGCATTGTAGAAGATCCAACTAATGAATCAGCAAGCACGGATGGAGCCTTCAGCCCTCGGATTGGCTTAGTCTATCAACCTGTTGATCCCATTTCACTCTATGCCAGCTATAGTCGCTCATTTCGGGCCCAGTCTGGATTTGGTGCCAGTGCGCTAGGATTTGATCCAACACGCGGCACACAGTACGAAGTTGGCATTAAAGCAGATTGGCTCGATGGCAAACTCTCTACGACGTTAGCAGCGTATTATCTGACGAAGACTAACGTTTTAACCCCTGACCCCAATAATCCTCTATTTTCGATTCAGACGGGGGAGCAGCGCAGCCAGGGGATTGAATTGGACATTGCAGGTGAGCTTTTGCCCGGATGGAAGGTGATTGCCTCCTATGCCTATACAGATGCAAAAATTAGCCAAGATAACACGTTTCCCGTCGGTAATAGGTTGCCGAACGTGCCACTGAATCAAGCCAGCCTGTGGACAACCTACGAAATTCAGACGGGCAATCTCAAGGGGGTGGGATTTGGTCTGGGACTGTTCTACCTCGGTGAACGACAAGGCGATTTGGCAAACTCATTTCAATTAAAAGACTATTTGAGGACGGATGCAGCTCTTTTCTACCGTCGCGATCGCCTCAGGGCTGCACTCAATATTCGCAATCTATTGGATACAGACTATGCTGCTTTTAGCTTCGGCAGCAACTTTCTCCGCAGAGGCGCACCGTTTACGATCACGGGTTCTATCAGTTGGGAGTTTTAGAGGAAGGGAGTAGAGGCGTAATAGAGAACTTCAGGAATAGGAGCTAATTTCCCTGTATACCGTTCAAGCTTAGCGCGATCGCTCCATCCACTATTCCAACTCATGTTCCGCAAGCCACTGCTCTAAATCGCTCAAACTCGTGAAATTTAGCAATGCCTCACCCAAATCTTCAAGCAGCGCCAAGGAAAGTGTTGAAAGCCGCGATCGCGTCTGTTCAGGCATTGCTCCAACCTGCCGAGTGAGCAGACGCAGAATCAGCGATCGTTGCCCCTCTTCTCGTCCTTCTTCTCGTCCTTCTTGCTTGATGTCTCGATAAAGCCGTGTTTCCTTCAGTGTAATAGACTTGTTGCTTTATAAAAACGTTAGAAACAATGAATAAATTGAGTTCCCTCACTTAGGGATTAAGCAACCTCTAAGTAGAAGTTCCACAGCCCTGCTGCTGTCAACATCAAATGGTCGTCA
>JAESGG010000142.1_pt1 | contig 15813 bp, 15 predicted proteins | sample 9266231 | NCBI WGS metagenome assembly JAESGG01 (sample SAMN14515337, study PRJNA621664) | algae metagenome | isolation source: Aphanocapsa sp. GSE-SYN-MK-11-07L and co-occurring heterotrophs from wet... | place: USA: Grand Staircase Escalante National Monument, Utah | collected 2006-04-16 | reverse complement strand
CAGTGTAATTTTGAGTTTAAGAGCTTTAGTTTTGACACCTAATCGTTGGAGTCAGTTTTGGAGCAAATTAAACCAGTATGGCTTTCCAGTTGCTACTTGATATATCAGATAGAGGTCGCACCCGTACCGATTGCTAAAGCATTAGGATTCTTAGCAAGTTTTGAATTTGCTTGAATAATCAATGGTATTTGGCTAACATCTCCATAAAATGATTCTGCTAGTTGTGATAGCGTATCGCCAGCACGAACAGTGTAGTGAAATCCTGTACAGCTATTCTTACTGAGGCTAGAGGTGACAATTTTGGGTTTTGATTGCCCAGGATTAACTGTGTTTGGCTTAATTGCCAATTGTGACTGATCTTTAAACGCCCACTGTTGAGTCAGCAGAGAATTACCAACAGTTCCGACAGAAATGCCGATGATAAGGAGAGCAACTGCAATTCCAATTCTTGCCCACCATAAAGAAGCTGCTGGTTTCGCTTGTATCATTGGTTCTGCACTAGGCAGTTCCATTAGCATCCGTATCAGAGATAGATCTGTCTCACAGTTAGGGCAATTGTTACCATCAAGATTTGGGTTTTCGCAAACTGGACAGCTAAGTTTTTCTGTCATCGTGAAATTCCTGTTGCAATACTGCCCGTCGGTAGCGATTGGTCAAACCAGAAACTTACTTCAGGCTGTAGACGTTGCCAAAGTAGGTCTGCTTCTCGGCTATCCCCTCTTTCCATTGCTGCTAGCATTCGACCAAGCTTATCAGCCATTGAATTAGCTGCCGTTGGATCTTTAGCATTAGCACGGTGGATTGCAATCTGGGAAGCACGTACTAACACAACCAATTCTGGCAGACGTTCCATTTCCAATTCTGCCTCTTCGCAATAAGCGTGGATACCAGATAAGTCATTATGGTCTAGGGCTTGCTGCAATTGTGCCTGTAAACGGCGAATTCGACTCAGTTGGGATTCATCAAACAGAAAATGGCAATGTTCAATAAAGAAATCAAACACATAGACAAAAAACTCAGCTTGATTGCGCTCCGTAGAGACACTTGCTTTTATCTTGCCCAACTCTTGCTCAGCATGCTGCTGTACATCTGTTCTAGCTTGCCCTGTTTTGTGGTCAATCACCTGATTTGCTGTCTCAACTAGCGGAACTATTTTTTGGCTGATTTCTTCCATTGCAGAAGCTGATAGTTGGCGATCGTTCAGGTTTTGAATCATCTGCACCAGCTCTTCATAAATTTTTTCATCTGCTTTGCCTCGTGAGAAAGAACTGCTGACTCGGACAGACGGATCATTTTTCAGCGCTGCGGTTATACACAAATCACCTACTTTTTCATCCAACTCTACCGAAACGGCAACCTCAGTACCCTTGGAATAATATTGTTTTAGACCCAACCACATTTGACCGATAGGTTCATCTACATTTCGCTCTGCATCTCGATTAAAAAACTTAAAGTGGATGAGTCGTTGACCATCAGCCACCGTCTTAAAGGTATAGGAAGTCTGGATTGGTAAAATATCGCCCCTACTAATCAGCTTAAATAGTGGTTCATCTGCCAACTCAATAAAATAGTCTCTTGAGACTGAACCAACTTTTTCTGTTAAGCCTGCGGCAACTAGCGCTGCGCCCTCTGCAATGGCAGTCATAGGACGCTGATGCACTACTACTTTATTGGCTCCAAAAGCTTCTTGAACTTTTCTCTGTACTAGGGGAATTTGGGAAGATCCCCCTACCAGCAAGACCGCATCAATCAGGTCATCTGTATATTCAGAAAGAGCGATCGCGTCATGACAAACCTTAATGGTTCGCTCTACAACAGGCAGCAGAAGGCTTTCAAACACTGCCCGTGTGATTTTGACATTAATAGGAACTGCTAAGCCAATATCGTCGATTAAGGGAGTAGACGGGATAACCAATGCGGAGTCAGCATTACTGAGGTCAACCTTGGCTTGCTCCACAGCCTTTTTGAGATCCGCAATAAATCGAATTCTTTGGTATTCAGGCATTTGTGCAACTAATGCATCAACACTTTCAATGCTTTCCTCTTTTTCTACTGCTTGTTTGACATGCTGCATCAGCATCTGATCAACATCATCCCCTCCCAACCATAAATCGCCTGCTTTACCCAGCTCAATAAACTGATTGCCTGCAACGGTAATCACTGAGGCATCAAACGTGCCACCGCCAAAGTCGTACACCAAAATTGTTTTCACATCATCGGTGCTGTCTGGCCTAAACCCATAGGAAATGGCTGCCGCAGTCGGTTCAGGTAGAAGCTCCACAGAAGACAAACCAGCACGTGAAGCAGCAGTGCGCGTTGCATAGCGTTGTTTATCGTTAAAGTAAGCTGGAATTGTAATGACGGCACCTGTAATTTGGCTATGTTGCCCTCGCTTAGCTTGAAAATCTTGGGAATTTTGTATCACCTTTTTGAGAATTTCAGCAGAAATATCTTCTGGTTCGTAGGCTTTGCTGCCCAGCCAAACAACTAAACTTTGATCAGTGCCAGACTCTGGTTGAGAGATTTTACAGGCAAATTGTTGCAGTAACTTCTGTACAACCGAGTCACTGAATTCTCTACCCATTAGACGTTTAACAGAAGCCACTACATTCTTTGGATCTGCTTGGATCTGGTTATAAGCTGTTTCCCCGACTAGTAAAGAATTCTGATGTAGAGCAACTATCGATCTGGTCAGCTTTCGCTCAGGCGGTCTATTACTTTCTGCTGTAACAACCTCTACGTCTGCAAACTTAAAAGCTGCAACAGAATTAGTTGTGCCCAAATCGATTCCAATAACACTACCCATAATTTAATGCTTTGAGAGGTCAACTTTTTTTTAATTTAGAGCACTGAATAAATGTATCGATACCGGGAAATTTCTGAACTATAGAGACTTTACGAATTTCTACTCTCAGTAGAAATACCTACATTTTTATTTATGATCCAGGGACTAGAGTTAGACCTTCCATCAGGCTCTAGTTGAAATTTCATTATGAGAATTGCTGGATGAGAATTGCTGGATGAATAACGTTAATCTTGACAGGGTTGAGAATGACCGCTATAGGATAGGCGTGATTCGTACTCAGGAAATACTGTTTTGAGATTAGAACGATCGCCCTCTCGCACGCTGCCTCGTCAACGCTGGCAGATTCATCCTGCCCAGGCGGCTCTGGCGGCTAAAATTGACAGCCAGACTGAGCTTTCGACGCTGCTGGCTCAAGTTTTAATCAATCGCGGATTCATTACCCCTGAGCAGGTGGCCGGGTTTGTTAATCCAGAAAGCTTGGCCCTGCGATCGCCCCTAGAGGAATTTGCGGATTTAGGGATTGCGGTCGAACTGCTGGTGCAAGCGATCGCAGATCAGAAAAAAATTGCCATCTGCGGTGACTATGATGCCGATGGCATGACCAGCACGGCCCTGCTGCTGCGTGCCCTGAGCGGACTCAACGCCAACGTCGACTACGCCATTCCCAGCCGGATGCAAGAAGGCTACGGCATCAATCAGCGGATTGTGGAAGAATTTGCGGCTGAAGGCGTGGCTTTGATTCTGACCGTCGATAACGGGATTGCTGCTCACCAACCGATCGCTCGGGCCAGAGAACTGGGGCTAGCGGTGATTATTACCGACCACCACGATTTACCGCCAGAATTGCCCTGCGCCAACGCAATTCTCAACCCGAAGCTGTTGCAGCCCAGTTCGGTCTACGCCAGCCTAGCCGGGGTTGGGGTGGCCTATATTTTGGCCGTGTCTTTGGCCCAGCGGCTGGGTAAAACTCAAACCCTGATTACGCCGCTGCTGGAGCTGTACACTCTGGGCACGATCGCTGACTTAGCTGCCCTGACAGGCGTGAATCGGCGCTGGCTCAAACGGGGGCTGAAACTGCTGCTGCGATCGCAGTTTGCTGGCATCCAGGCCCTAATTCAAGTCTCTGGCGGGGCTGACTCGTCCCATGCCCTCAAACCCGACGCGATCGGGTTTCGGCTTGGCCCCCGCATCAATGCCGTCGGGAGGATTGGCGACCCCCAGGTCGTGATTGAACTCCTGACCACCGACGATGCTGGGATTGCCCTGACACGAGCCATGCAGTGTGAGCAAACCAATCGCGAGCGCCAGCAGTTGTGTACGCAAATCGAGCGGGAAGCGATCGCCTGGGTTGAGCAAAGCCAGATTGACCTCCTGCAAGCCTGCGTGCTGGTGGTTGTGCAGCCAAATTGGCACCATGGCGTGATTGGGATTGTTGCCTCTCGGTTGGTTGAGCGCTACGGTGTACCCGTGTTCATTGGCACTTACGAAGACGGGGCGCAAGTTCGGGGTTCAGCCCGTGGCATTCCTGAATTTGATGTCTTCGCTGCCCTCCAGTTCTGTGCAGATTTACTGCAAAAATTCGGTGGGCATCGGGCGGCTGGTGGATTTTCCCTCGCCGCAGACCAGTTAGACAAGTTGCGATCGCGGTTGAGCCAATTTGCTTGCCAGCAGCTTGAACCCGCCCAGCTTAAACCCTTGGTGACGATCGATGCTGAAGCCAACTTTCAGCAGATCGATTGGGATCTGTATCAACAAATTGACCGACTCCAGCCCTGGGGGATTGGCAACCCGGAACCTGTCTTCTACAGCCCACACGTGCGAGTGATTGACCAACAGCCAATTGGCAAAGATGGACTGCATCTAAAGCTAACCCTGGCTCAGCCTGGGCAGTCTGACCCCAGCCAGTCAATCAAGTTCAAAGCGATGGCCTGGCGCTGGGGCGAATACTATCCGCTGCCAGAAGTCTTAGATGTTGCCTATCGCCTGCGCGGAAATACTTGGAACGGCCAAACCAATCTAGAGCTAGAGTTGGTTGGTGTCCGCTTGCCCGCTAAGCAATTAGACCCACCTGCTGCCCAGCCAGTCAGCCCCGGCTCAGCGATCAGAGTCACGACCCCAACCGCGATCGCCTGGAGTTGTCCTGACCCGCCCGCCAATCAAAACTTGCCCAATTTGATATGGCTCCCCCTATCAGACCCATCCGCCCTGTTGCCGCAGCTTCAGGGGCATGTCTTAGTCTATGGCGATCAGCGTCCCTATCTTGCCGCTAGCTCAACCGCCGCCAGCCTAGAGTACGATCGCCCCAGCCGCCCTTGTGATCTGCTGTTGCTGTGGACGTTGCCCCCCTCCTGGACTCATTTGCGCTGGCTGTTGGTTAAAGGTCAGCCCCAACAAATTTATGTCCGCAATGGGCTGCCCAAGCTGCCGAGCGCCCTAGAGCTACGCCAGCGCCTTCAACTTTACCTAAGCAAAAATCCACCCCAGCCCTTAAACTTGCTTGAGCTAGGGCAAAAGTCTTGGGTGGCTCCCTGTACTTTGATATCAGCCCTGCGAGACTTGGGCTACACCTGCGAAAACTTCCCGCCCACCCAAGCCTTAAATAGAGAACTCCAGCGGCTAGAGCGCTGGTATCTTTACCCACCGCAACAGTTGGCTCAACTCAGGTGAATAATGCGTTTGGGCATTGCTGCCGCAAAATCAGAGCGTTGAGATATGGACTCTGACAAAATGTCTCTCAACGCCCTGGTAAATTGAATTAAAATTTCATTGCCGAAAAACTGAGCGTGTGAGCTTTATCCACACACTCAATTCAGCTAATTTTGTCGCCTAGTTAGAGGTCGCCGCCCCGCGCAAACAGCAGGAAAATCACGGCGGGCCCAGCAATGGCAATGCCGCCCAACATGGTTAGTTGAGCGATCGCTTCAAAATTAATGCTACTAAAAAAGCTGCTGATAAATTCCATATCTTCTCCTAGAGGCACCGTCCAGACTGTATAAAATATCGATCTGCCAACTCGCCCCCTATTGTACAGCGGTTTGAACCCAGACTTAGCAACTGTTTTTAAAGAGATTGCTAGGGGCTACTGGTTAGCAAAGGCAGACTTCGGCGTGACTGCTCAGGCGAACGAGGGCAGAAGGAGTGCTGCTTTTATTGAGCAATTGTTATTAGGCAATTTGGGCTAGTGCTAGTTCGACTGCGGCAGAAGCAGAGCTGACGGACTGAATGGCGGTAATAAACTGATTTTGGTAAGCCAGTTGCCACGTTTGCAGACCAATCACAGGCTTACCCAGCTTGAGCGCAAAGGCAATTTCTGACAGCGTGCCAAATTCACCGCCAATGGCAATTAGGGCTTGAGCTGTATGCACAATAATTGTGTTGCGAGCCTCGCCCAGACCAGTAGCGATCACCACATCGACCCAAGGGTTAGCTGCCTGCGGATCGCGGCCGGGTAAAATGCCAATCGTTTGTCCGCCAACTGACTTGGCTCCGCGACAGGCGGCGGCCATCACGCCGTCTAATCCACCGCAAACAACAGTGATGTTTTGCTGAGCTAGGGTTGCTCCGACTTGTTCTGCTAAGTCAGTAATTTGATTACTGCATGTGCCAGCCCCAACCACAGCAATCATAGGCATCCGGGTGATCATGGATTGACCGAAGCTGATTTTGGACTGGGAGTCTGATCTGGTTTGGCGGCGCCGATGACTCGATAAACCTGAATCTTTTTGGACTTGCCCTTCAGTTCTAACGGCCCCCACGGCTCAACCTCAAACTGATCGCCCAAATAATCCAAGGTTTCTTTGGCAATCAAGACGCGGCAGGGGCTGGGCTGGCGATGCTTGTCTAGGCTTTCGAGTCGGGAAGCCGTATTAACGCTATCGCCAATCACCCCATACTCTAAGCGACTTTTGCCGCCCAAGCTGCCCGCTACGACCGGCCCAGTGAAGATGCCCGCCCGCATTTCTACCTGTTGCAGCCCTCGCTGTTGCCAAATCTGATTCAGGTGCTGGAGGCGATCGCCCATTGCTAAGGCACAAGCGACAGCCCGTTGGGCATCCTCGGCAATTTCCGCCGGTGAAGTGCGGAGCAGGGGCACTCCAAACACGGCCATGATGCCATCACCCGTGAATTTGTTAACTACTCCATGATGAGATTGCACCACTTGGGTAATTTCTTCCAGATATTCATTCAGCCATTCCAGCAAGGGTTTGGGGTCATCATACCGCTCTGAGATCGTGCTGAAGTTTCGCAAATCAGTAAATAGCAGCGTCGCCGTCCGATTTTGCCCTGCCAACTTGCCATCTTGGAGCAATTGATCCCGCTGCTGCCAGAGGGTTTCGGCAATTTCTGGGGAGGTGCTCTGCCCTAGCAGGCGCATCACCATTTGCTGCTGCCGATGAGACTGCTGGGCGTTATAGGTGACAATGCTGCCGCCGGTTGCCACCAAAGCTAGGGCGGGCGGTACGAGTGGAATCCAGCCAGAGTTCAGAAAGGTCAGATAGCAAATGCCAATGAGCGCCGCCAAGCTGATCCCCTCGCTGGCGGCTAGCAGTAAGGGATGTCGGAACGAACTGGCTAACAAACCGCCGCTCAGCGCCCACAGGAAGATCCAGACAATTTCTAAGGGTTCAGACCAGAACCAAAATAGCGATCGCTTTGCTGTGGCTGCATCCAAGATCTGGCTGGCCATTTGAGCATGAATCATCACCCCGGCCATTCGTTGGTCGTCCCGCAAGCCTGAACTATAGGGCGTGTAGAAAAAGTCTTTACAGCTTTCCGCGACATTGCCAATCAAGATCATTCGATCGCGGATCAGGGCCGGCTCAACTTTACCGGACAGAACCTGACCCAAGCTGACTTGTGCAATGCTTCTAAGGCTGCGATTATCGCCCCGATAGTTGAGCAGGATCTGGTAGCCCCTGACATCTGCCTTGATGTAGCCCCCATCATTGGGCTGCATCGGGACAAAGACCGCCGGGCCGATCTGCATATTGTTTGGATTGGTCGGACTGGCGGTTGGCTCAATTTTGTCATCTTGTAAATAGCGCAGGGCTAGCTGCAAAGCAAAGGATGTCAAGGGATGATTGCCCTGCTCTGCTTGTTGAAACAGCAGGGCCCGCCGAATAATGCCGCCCCGATCAACCACCACATCATTGAAACCGACTTGAGACGCTGGCAGGGCAGGCGGAGGCGGAATGGTTTGATCGCTGGCACTCTTGCCCTCTTTCAACTTGGTGATTCCGAAAATGCGATCGCTGGTTTTAAGTTGGGCGACAAAAGCCTGGTGGCCTGGCTCAACCGGCTGATCTCGATAGATATCTAACCCGATTGCCCGTGGTTTATTAGCAAGCAGTTGTTGAATTAAATCAGCATAAACCTGATCAGAAAATTGGCAAGTGCTGCCCCGATTTTGCACGTCAGGCTCGGTGATCCCAATTACCAAAATCCGCTGATCGGCAGTTAGAGGAGTTCGCATTTGCACAAACAAATCATAAGCAGCCAGTTCAAGCGGCTGTAAACCGTCAAAGTCTCCTCCCAGCAGCTGTAGCCCCCCTAAATAGCGCAGACCCACGATTAACCCCGTCACAACGACACTCGTGATCGCCACAATTCCTAGATCGGTCAGACGAATACCTAGTTTAGAGAATCGCTTGGGCATAGAATGTTTACTATCAAGATGCTTCGTGAGACACCACAGCCCACCATACCCTATGGCCAACTATCTCGTCGTTACCTTCAGCGATCGCATCCAGGCCGAGGCTGCCTACACCGATTTGGAAGCGAAAAACTTTCCGCTGACTCATGTCAAAATTGTCGGCTTAGGCTATCGGAGCTTGGCTGAAGCTAATCTATTTGATCCGAGCCAAGCCGCCCGACAGCAGATGTTGATGATGATGTTTTGGCTCATCCCCTTTGGTTTTTTTGCTGGTTTTACGTTTAATCAGGTGACAGGCATTACGATTTTGGACTGGCTCAGTCCTTTGGGCAATAGTGTGGTCGGGGGCTTAATGGGAGCATTGGCGGGAGCGATGGGCAGTATTACAGTTGGCGGTGGTATGCAGCTATTGCTGGCTGGCAAAGAAAGAACAACCTACAAGCAGCGTCTGCGGGCTGGCAAATATCTGTTAGTGATTGTCGGTTCAGAAACCTTGGTGCGGGAGGCCAATCAAATTCTGCGATCGCTGCCATCGGAAGTCTGGCAAATGTACGAAGCTCCAGAACCTTTACCTAAGCTCGCTGTCAATTAGTAGACTAACAGCCCAGATGCAATTACAGTTGTCCCTGGTTTCTGAGTAGAAAGTCATTAATCCTTTCTTGCCGCTGATTAGCAGCCTGTAATTCCCCTAGCACCTGAGTGATTTGATCAATGGCGATTCTCACATCTTGGCGATCTTGAGACGCTTCAGTCGCCAGTTGTTCAATCCGCTCAATGGCGATTCGCACATCCTGGCGGTCTTGAGCCGCTTCAGTCGCTAGTTGTTGAATCCGCTGCCCTTGGCTATCAAACATTTGGGACAAGGTGCCAATCATCCGAGTCAGATCAGCCGTTCCCTGTTCAATAGCGTTCTCCAGCCGACTCGTCCGCTGCTCAGCTTCCTGTTGAGTTGCAACCAGTTGCGCCAAGTCACGGGAAACCGCTTGGATTGACTGGCTGTTTTGTTCTGTTTGTTGCTCCGTTCTGGACATCCGATCATTAGCAGTGTGTCGATCGGCTTCAGTTGCTGCTATCAAGCGATCTAACTGATCTTCAGACCGCTGCTGTCTCTCCATCGTCTGCCGATTGAACTCAATCTGGGCCGTCAGTGCTGCTTGAATTTCTTCGGGAGTCATAGTTTCACCTCACAGAAATTCTACTGTGCACCACTAAACACAAGCGATTGAGTACTTTGTAAATTAAGTTTTTAGGAGTTTTGAGAGATGAGTTCAATCGTTATAAGTAAGCCTCTTGCATGAATGAAGTCATACTTGCAGAAGCTAAATGAGCTGGTTCTTAAAAACTCCCCAGGCAAGATTCGAACTTGCGACCAATCGGTTAACAGCCGACCGCTCTACCACTGAGCTACTGAGGATTGCAGAATTACATCCTATCGAGAAGGGGCGCTGTTTGGCAAGTTATTTTACCAGCTAGCCGTTGACTAGCCTCGGCGCAGTTGTTCTAGCCGCTGCTTGGCGGCTGGGTCAAGCCGATGCGCCAGCGATCGCCGCTCAGATTGTCGATCGGCTTTTTGGCGCTTTTGCCGAATCAACTGATTGACTGCCTGCACATCCAAAAAGAGCTGCTGGGCAGACATCCACTCCGCTCCATAGCCAACGACGGTTAACTGGTGAACTCGATCGGAGGTGGCAACAATGATCCGCTGAGGTAAAGACGAGTAATCGTGGCGGGCTAGAGCGCAGTAGCGCTCAATGTAGCTGTCAGCAGTTTGGCCAAAGTCAGTAAAGTAAATGGTTAGCTGCTCCGTCATGTGTTCGCAGTTGCCAGGGCTATCTCGCTGCTGAGCGTCAAAGACAACTTGGGTCGTGTAGCCCTGAAAGGCGCTGTAGTCAATCAAGTCGCGCACTAGCCTCAAGCGGGAAGCTTCTAGCCCAGAGCGATCGCTGGCCCCCTTTGGCTTCAGGGTTTTCCAAGCCCCAATCATGTTGTAGCCATCTACCAATAGCAATACGGAGGCAGAAGCAGCAGTCATAGCTAGGTTTGCATAACTTAATATTTATCTTGTCTTATTTTGACATCTTATTAAGCTTTGCTGATGTTCAAGCCGAACTGACTAAGAAATCAAGTCACCTCACCACGGGAGTCTGTTAAAACTGAAGGTGTGCTTCTACATTCCCCGTTTGCCTGGAAGAGTAAATTATGGCGATCGCTTCTGTTAGCCCGACTACCGGAGCTACCCTTAAAACTTTTACACCGCTGACCGATGCTGAACTGGAAGCCCGTTTAGCCCTAGCCCAGAAAACCTTTGAGCAATATCAACGCATTCCCCTCGCCCAGCGTTGCCAGTGGCTGGCCAAAGCGGCTGAAATTTTAGTCGCCAACCGAGAAGAATATGGTAAGTTGATCACCCTAGAAATGGGCAAGCCGATCGCTGAGGCGATCGCTGAGGTCGAAAAATCGGCCTTGGTCTGCCGCTACTATGCTGAAAATGCGGAAGCCCTGCTGGCCGATGTGCTGATTGAATCCGATACTAGCCGCAGCTTTATTCGCTACCAGCCCTTGGGAGCGATTCTGGCCGTAATGCCCTGGAATTTTCCGTTCTGGCAGGTATTCCGATTTGCGGCACCGGCTCTGGCTTTGGGGAATGTTGGCTTGCTTAAACATGCTTCTAACGTGCCGCAGTCTGCCTTAGCAATTCAAGATATTTTTACAGAAGCAGGCTTGCCGTCTGGGACGTTTCAAACCCTGCTGATTGGAGCCGAGCGAGTGGCAGAGCTGATTGCCGACGATCGGATCAAAGCAGCCACGCTAACGGGCAGTGAACCGGCTGGGGCAAGTTTGGCCGCGGCCGCTGGCAAGCAAATTAAAAAAACCGTGATGGAACTGGGCGGCAGCGACCCGTTTGTGGTGATGCCGAGTGCAGATTTAGAGGCTGCCGTCACCACTGCGGCTAAAGCCAGAATGATCAACAATGGGCAGTCCTGCGTGGCGGCGAAGCGGTTTATTGTTGCCGAGGCGATCGCCGATCAGTTTGAGCAAAGGCTGGTCGAGCAATTTCAGGCGCTGCGGGTAGGCGACCCCCTCCAGCCGGACACGCAGCTTGGCCCGCTGGCCACCGCCAAGATTCTGCAAGACCTGGATCGGCAAGTTCAAACAGCGCTTGAAAAAGGGGCACGGGTGTTAACGGGCGGCCAGTCTTTGGTGGGCAGCACCACCTTGCCACCCGAACTGCGGCAGGGCAACTTTTACCCCGCTACGATTTTGACCGATATTCACCCGCTCAGCCCCGCCTACACGGAAGAGTTTTTTGGCCCGGTCGCTCTGCTGCTGCGGGTACCTGATTTAGATGCGGCGATCCAAATCGCCAATGCAACTCCGTTCGGACTGGCGGCCAGTGGTTGGACAACTGTGGCGGCAGAAAGCGATCGCCTGATTAATGAATTAGCGGCTGGCGCCGTATTTATTAACGGCATGGTCAAGTCTGACCCCCGTTTGCCCTTTGGTGGCATCAAGCGCTCTGGTTACGGACGAGAACTGGGTTCTCATGGACTTTATGAATTTGCCAATATTAAAACTGTGTGGGTGAAATAACGCATGAACACTGCTGAGCTTCTGGTCAAATGCCTTGAGAATGAAGGAGTTGAGTATATTTTTGGGTTGCCAGGGGAAGAAAATCTGGCCGTGCTAGAGGCCCTCAAGCACTCTTCGATTAAATTCATTACGACTCGCCACGAGCAGGGGGCTGCCTTCATGGCAGATGTTTATGGGCGGCTGACCGGACGAGCCGGAGTTTGCCTCTCGACTTTGGGGCCAGGCGCCACAAATTTAATGACTGGCGTGGCAGATGCTGACCTGGATGGGGCACCCTTGGTGGCGATTACCGGGCAGGTGGGGACTGATCGGATGCACATTGAGTCCCACCAGTACCTCGATTTGGTGGCCATGTTCAGTCCGGTCACCAAATGGAACGCCCAAATTGTTCGCCCCAGCAATACACCAGAAATTGTCCGGCGTGGCTTTAAGCTAGCCCAGTCGGAAAAGCCAGGCGCAGTCCACATTGACCTGCCGGAAAATATTGCGGCGATGGAAGCGATCGGTGAGCCGCTGGTCAAAACGCAGCTTGAGAAGAGCTATGCTTCGTTTCGGAGCATTGAACGGGCGGCGATCGCCATTTCTGAAGCGGTCAACCCCTTGATTTTGGTTGGGAATGGGGCAATTCGGGCCAATGCCAGTGCCGCTGTGACCGAGTTTGCGACCCAACTGAATATTCCGGTTGCCAATACCTTCATGGGCAAGGGAGTGATTCCCTACACCCATCCTTTGGCCCTGTGGGCAGTCGGCTTGCAGCAGCGGGACTACATTAGCTGCGGCTTTGACAATACCGACTTGGTGATTGCGATCGGCTATGACCTGATTGAATATTCGCCCAAGAAGTGGAATCGCGAGGGCAAAATTCCAATTATCCATATTGACGCGAATCCAGCGGAAATTGACAGTAGCTATTCGCCCTTAGCTGAGGTAATTGGCGATATTTCGGATTCCCTGCTCGAAATTTTGGAGCGGACCGATCGCCAAGGCAAGCCTGACCCCTACAGCATTAGCGTCAAGGCTGACATTGTGGCTGACTATGAATTCTTTGCCCAAGACGAGAGCTTCCCGATCAAGCCTCAGAAGCTAATCTATGATTTGCGCGAGGTGATGGGCCCAGAAGACATTGTGATCTCCGATGTCGGGGCCCATAAAATGTGGCTGGCTCGCCATTATCACTGCGATCGCCCAAATACCTGTTTAATTTCAAATGGATTTGCCGCGATGGGGATTGCTGTGCCAGGCGCTGTGGCAGCAAAAATGGTGCATCCTGACCGGAATGTGGTGGCAGTGACGGGGGATGGCGGATTCATGATGAACTTCCAGGAGCTAGAAACTGCCCTCCGGGTGGGGGCTAACTTTACGACAATTATTTTTAACGATGGCGGCTATGGGCTAATTGAGTGGAAGCAGCATAACCACTACGGCGAGTCGGCCTTTGTCCATTTTGGCAATCCCGATTTTGTCAAATTGGCTGAAAGCATGGGCTTGAAGGGCTACCGGGTTGAATCAGCCCTCGACTTTATGCCAACGCTTAAACTGGCGCTAGAGCAAGATGTGCCGACAATTATTGACTGCCCAATCGACTACAGCGAAAACCTGCGCTTTAACCAGCGCTTAGGAGAAATGAGCTGTCATATTTAAGCCATATTTGCCAGATTCAAATTGATAGGAGAAGATCGCCCGTGCAGCCAACGATTGAGGTTTTACCTGCCCTGCCAGAGTTAATTGAACGCGGTTTAGAAATCAGCCTCAAGGTGATTGAGCAGGCGATCACCGAGCGGGGCCAGGCCACCCTTGCCCTCGCGGGCGGCAGTACGCCCAAACCGCTCTATGAAGCTCTAGCTCGACAGCAATTATCCTGGGACAAGCTGCAAATTTTCTGGGGCGATGAGCGCTACGTGCCGGCTGACCATCCCGACAGCAACGAAGGCATGGCGAGGGGGGCGTGGCTGGATCAAGTGCCGATTCCAGCGGCCAACATTCATCCTGTTCCGACCCACTATGCCGATCCGGCTGAAGCAGCCCAAGCCTACGATCAGGCATTACGGTCTGTTTTGGGTTCTGCGCCAGGAAAATTCCCGGCATTGGACTTGATTTTATTGGGCATGGGTCCGGATGGTCACACGGCTTCCCTGTTTCCCCATACCGATGCCTTGCAGGTCTGCGATCGCCTCGTCACCGTTGGCAACAAAGACGGGCAGCCCCGGATTAGCTTTACAGTGCCGCTGATCAACCAAGCCCGTCACGTTTTGTTTATGGTAACGGGGGCCAACAAGCAGACTGCCCTTGAACACATTTTTGCTGAAGCGGCCAACCCGCTCGACTATCCGGCTCGATTCATCCAGCCCGAAGGAGAGTTAATCTGGCTTTTAGACACAGCAGCAGCAGCAACGCTCAAACTCTGACCGTGTAAGCTTTAAGCAATGCATGATTTTTCAAATGCTCTGATACCGTGGCATATCCACACCGATCGCATCGGAGGGTGATTTGTCAGCGTGATGTTACCCGCACAACTTGCTGTAACCAGTTTTGTCCAACCCTGAACAGCTTCAATTAGTCCAGAAATTTTGAAGTCCATGATGATGCCTCCATAAATCCGTCAAGTCATAACCTTCTAATTAGGCTTTAATGGTTAGATTTTAGGCGATCGCCTCTAACTAGTCAATAGAATTACACTGGTTAGTAATTGAATCGCAGTCCGGCACTCCTAGATATGAATTTCAATGGGCATTGAATTAGGTCACTTACAAACCCTGGAACCGCTCGGTGAACGACTGTGCCTAGATTTCTGCAACACGGTTGAGCGAGAAGGTGAAGTGATTGTTCAAGAATGGTTGACGAGCTATACCAACCTGGTTGCTTGGAGCCAGTCCACTCAAATTTTGACCGCAGAGCAGGGTGATCTCTTATTACAAGCAGCTACACAACAGCCAGCCGCGGCCGCTGAGGTTTTTAGAACTGCGATCGCCCTCCGAGCAGCTTTGTATGAAATTTTCTCGGCTGTTGCCGCTCGGCAGCCCGTCCCTTCCTTGGCAACCCTGAATCATCAGTTGGTTCTGGCCCTGCCTCACCTCCAACTGCAAACAGCACCAGCCGGATTTGCATGGAGCTGGGCCGAGCCAGGACTGGCGCTCGATCAAATGCTTTGGCCAGTTACCTGCTCGGCGGCTGAACTCTTAACCAGCCCAGACCAAAGTCGAATTCGAGAATGCGCTGCCCCAGATTGCGGTTGGCTGTTTCTGGACTTGAGCCGCAATCGCAGCCGCCGCTGGTGCGATATGGAAACCTGCGGCAACCGGACAAAAGCCCGTCGTCATTATGCCCGCAGCAAACAAGCGCAAGACTGATCTCTAGCGATAGAAAAGCTGCTATGGAAGTTAGTTTGTCACTTGCCAGCCTTGAGGACTTGGACTGCGCTTAGACTCAGCAGGGGAGACAATCGCGGCTTGCCCAGTGAAGCGCTGTTCATGATATGACTGCCCTCGCAGTGTCAGCACTAAAACCACTTGCCGCTCAGGATCAATCAACCAATACTCAGGAATGCCCCGTTCAGCATATTCTCGCCGTTTTTCAACATAGTCCCGATCGTAATTACTCTGATCTCCTGGTTCACCGGGAGAAACAACTTCAACCACCAAGGCAATGTAAATAAATAAGTCATCGGTTTGTATCATAAAAGAGTAATCCTCATCTTGGTAGATACTTCTATGATTTCTGCTGAGCAAGTAGAACATATTAAAGCCAAGTACGAAGCCTTAAAAGC
>JAESGG010000141.1_pt1 | contig 16135 bp, 14 predicted proteins | sample 9266231 | NCBI WGS metagenome assembly JAESGG01 (sample SAMN14515337, study PRJNA621664) | algae metagenome | isolation source: Aphanocapsa sp. GSE-SYN-MK-11-07L and co-occurring heterotrophs from wet... | place: USA: Grand Staircase Escalante National Monument, Utah | collected 2006-04-16 | reverse complement strand
AGTTCATCCGAGAGCGCCTGGATTTAACCCCCCATTTCCTGTCGATTTTCTCCCCTGCCAGGGGTTGCTTTTAAGAGGGTGCCGAAGTTCTGACTCAAGGTGCCGAAGTTCTGTCTTTCAGCACTAAGCTGATGGAGCCTGAGTTGCCGGTTCCGTGACGATTGATAGTCTTAGTCCAAGGGATTTGAGAATCTTGTCAATCGTAGCAAAATGCGGGTTTCCGGTTTCAGCAAGCGTCTTGTACAGACTCTCTCGTCCCAAGTCGGTTTCCTGGGAGATCGCACTCATCCCCTGATTTGCCTGCACAACGTATCGCAGCGCCAGCAGGAAGTTGGATAATCCATCTTGGAGCGCTTCTTCCAAGTACATTTGTACAAACTCAGGGTCTTGCAGGTCAGCTTTAAACGTCTCGGAGATATCTTTCAATTTCATCGCTATACTCTTCCCACAGCGCGATCGCGGTTTTGATGTCACGGCTTTGCCTGCTTTTATCTCCCCCACAGAGGAGAACGATCAGGATATTGTTGACTTCACTAAAGTAAATTCGATACCCCGGCCCAAAATGGATACGGAACTCGAAAACACCACCTCCTAGCGCTTTAACATCTCCAAAATTTCCAGCTTGAATTCGCAGCAACCGCGCTGCAATCACCGCCCGACTTTTTTTATCCTTTAAGCGACAGTACCAATCATCAAATGGAACTGTACCATCAGATGTTTCAAGCTTCTTTAGTCGTCGTTCTTGAGGTATCACCCCTCAATTGTATCCCACAGAATACAAAATAGTTGCTATCTCCATAGATCAGCCTGATATCGGTTTGTCCTAGTCCCCAAGGGTGGAAATGGAGTTCGTGATGATAGGCTTTGCAAAACTAACATTCATTAGCGCCCAGATTGGAGATATTGGAGGATGCCGCGGGCGATCGCCTGGGCCATTTCTTTCCGCCAAGTTGGGTCGGCCAGGTTGCGGGCATCATTAGCGCCGGTGACAAAGCCAGTTTCTACCAAAGCCGAAGGCATTGAAGTATTGCGAATCACGTAGAATCTGGCGATTTTGACCCCGCGATCCACCATGTTGAATCTGGCTAAAATGCTGTTTTGAATGAGGGTAGCCAACTGACGAGAGCGAGGGCGACCAGGGGCAGCAAAAGTTTCAACCCCATTAATATCGGGGCGAGCCAGACTCACCGCATTGGCGTGGATGCTGACAAAAACAGCGGCGTTGGCCCGCTCCGCAATCGCCACCCGTGGGGCCAAGTCGAGGTCGCGATCGTCGGGGCGAGTTAAGCGGACAATCACCCCTTGCTGTTGCAGCACGCGAGCAATTTCAAGGCTCATATCCAGCACCAGATCTTTCTCTCGGATGCCACCGATGCCGATCGCGCCGGGGTCAGGGCCGCCGTGCCCTGGGTCAATCACCACGACTCGCCGCCCAGACGTATTCCGAATCGGCGGTGGCTCTACTGGCGTTTGGATCGGCGGCGAAGCAGGAAACTGGGGACTGGTTGGAATTTGAGTGACAGTTGGGTTGCGCGGATTGACCGGCGGCGGAATTGGACTGCCAGCCCGATAAAGCTGTACCAGCAGTGACTGCGAATCTAACGGCCTTGGCCCAATCAGCCTGACGCCTGGGGCTGGAGTTAACAGAACAGAAACCGTTTGGGGGTCAATCTGCTGCAACTGAATGTCCTCTAAGGGACTTCCCGCCCCTAGACGGGGTGGCTGCAACTGATCGCTAAGCTGAGTCGATCGCAGCGTAATTCGGTAAGACCTGCCTTCCCAGCGAATCGTATAGCTAGAGAGCCGATCAGCCCGAATTAATAGCTGATTACTGCCAACATCAATATCTTGAATCGTCGAGAAATTATTACCCGCAACAGGAGGCGGTGTGGACTGAGCAAAAGACGCTCCCGTTAGCAAGCTATAGGTATTTTGCGGCGCGTTATTGCGGGGAATCGCCGACGCACCGCCTCTAGGAATAATCACTACTCCACCCAGGCTGCTGACTGTTGCATCCCAATCAGGACTGTTGGCACTGACCATCAAGCTGAGGCGGACAAAATTATTTCTTTGGTCAATTTCAACTTGGGTAATCCCAAATCGATTCAGAGTGAATCTTTTTTGCTTAAAGGCAGCAGATAAGGTGACTCCGGTTAGGTCAATATCAACCCGCCGATTGCCGCCTCTGCGCCTAACTTCTACCCTGGGCGATCGGCCTGGAATGTTGAGAAAAAGTCCGTCTGGTGTGACTTGGAGGTCAGTCAGTTGTCCAGGCAGATTATTTCGAGGCGGTGTTTGGGAAATTTGGCTGCCAGGATTGAGGTTTCGAGGCAGCGTTGGTGAAGATTGGGTTCCAGAAGTCGTTTTAGCGGGCGGGGTCGGTAAGAATTGGTTACCAGGGGGATTGGAATTGCCGGGCGGTGAAATTGGGTTTCTAGGGGCGACCTGAGCGATCGCTGCATCAGAGGAATCAGGAGTGCCACTCGGTTCGCTAGTCGCGATCGGCTGCGGTAACTGCACCGACCAATTTCTAGGCGTTGCCCCCCGAAATTTAACCTGTTCTGGATCCATCGTATAGCCAGGCGCCAGCTCAATCACAATCCGGGTCGTTTGAGGATCAAATTGGGCAACCCGAACCGCTTTGATTGTGCCGTCTACAGTCTGAGTGATCGTGGGTCGCCCCAAAACAACTCCTGGCAGATCAATCACTAACCGGGTTGGATTGGCCACCAGTTGGGCTTGAGGTTGAACGCCAGTATCGGTTCTAAACACCAACTGGTTACGGCTGGCATCAAAGCGCCAGAATTGGAGCTTAGCGGCTTCAGCCGGCAAGGCGGTTAGCAAACAGCCGATCGCCGCTGGCAGTAGCCAGGAGACTTGCTTGAGTATGGTGGTTGCCTTCAGTTCTCCAGTCTTAAGCGGCATCAAATCTCTCCATCGCAATTTTCAGAACAGGGGGTTTCACTTTTTAGGGTTGTTCTGGGACATCAAAGGCAAACTTCGGTAGCTTACTTTAGTCCGGTCAATGCCGTAAAGCGCAAACATGAATTGTTAAGGCTGATTAGGGATTTAGAGTCGAGCAAATTAAGTCGCTGCTTGGTCAAAGAACACTTGAAGCCGAGTCAAGCTGGGTTTCAGCGCTTCTAAAATCAGCAGCGCCCAGATCAATCACCTGGGATGCTCCAAAGTTAATTGCGGCGGGGACGCAGCAGAGATGCAGTTTTGTGCGATCGCTGTCTCTAAACGAGAGTCTGCTGCTCTAAAAACTGGCGAATCGGTTTGTAGCTGCGGCGATGCCAAGGAGTAACGCCTAAGGTTTTGACTGCTTGCAGGTGCTGGCGAGTTCCATAGCCAGCATTTTGCTGCCAGTTGTAGCCAGGGTAGCGCCTACCCAAACGCTGCATAAACCGATCGCGGCGCACCTTGGCCACAATCGAGGCACAGGCGATCGCGTAGCTGGTCGCATCCCCATCAATCATTGCCGTGTAAGCCCCCAAATCTAGGCGAATTAAATCTCGTCCATCAATCAGGGCATGGTCGTAGGCACCAATTCTCTGAACTGCTCGCTGCATGGCTAAATGCGAAGCCTGCAAAACATTTAGCCGGTCAATTTCCGCCACCGAAGCCGCCCCAATTCCGACCGCTAGGGCTTGAGCGTGAATTGCCGGGTAAAGCGGCGATCGCTGCTGGGCGGACAAGGTTTTTGAGTCTCGCACGCCTGGGATGGGTTGACAATGGGGCGGCAACAGCACGGCTGCTGCCACGACCGGCCCACACAGACTGCCCAGCCCAGCTTCGTCAATCCCTACCACCCGCAGTTGACCGCTGTGCCAGAGTTGAGACTCAACCATTAGGGTAGGCAACTGGATCATTTGGCTAAAGTCTGCTGAGCAACAGATTGAATTGTCGATAGCGGCACCTGTGTAAAGTAGCGGCGGCGAAACTGCTCTTCTTGGAGGGCAATCAGAAAGGCTCTGATCTGGGCGATCGCCTCTGGCTGATCAGTTGGCGTGTAATTAACTCTAAATCCAGTGGTGAGAGAATTGAGGCTAAAGCCGAGTGCTTGCAAAGCTTGTAACCCCAAATGCAGGGGACAAGCCCCGATCGCCAACTTGGCTTGCAGTTGATGGTGGCTCACAGGCTGTCCAGTACGGGCTAGATATTTGGCTAGACCCACCAGTTGTTGCCAGGTTTGGGCGGGTGGGAATCCTGGGGCAGCCGCATAGGCGATCGCCAGCGGTCGCTGTTCTTGAACGGCGCGACGAAACCAGGGGCGTAGCTCATCCCAACTGGCGGGACAGGTGGTGACTTGCAGAGGAGCTGGGTCTGAGAAATCTGGATTCTTGCTACAACGCCAGTCTAAAATCTGGGCGATCGCCGGATTAGCTAAAGGCTGAACTTGAGTGGGGCGAACATCCAGGAGGCGGACTTCGTAGCGTTTATCGTATGTGTTGAAATCCAACTCAACCACGACATCGCAGCGTTCTGGAGGCAGGTCTTCTTTGTAGTGTCCCCACCAAATGCCAGGGAACCCCTGAGCGATCGCATCATCCCACAGCTCAAACTTGGTTCTGATATAGCGGACTTTCTGCTTTTGAGCATCTTCAATATTTTTATTCCAGGTATTGCTAAACCAGCAGTTTTGCACCAGCAGCTTCGGGACTGGGTTGCCCATCCCACAGGGTTCCAGCAGCTTCAACTCTTGAAATAAATCCTGCCCTAAATCAGCCACAGTCACGCATAAATCTACCGTCAAAGCCTTAGTTAGGGGTTGCTCGCCCAACTGCTGGCGCAGGGTTTGGTTAATTGCTTCTGTAAACAGAGGCAAATTAGCAACGGTCAGGCTCAAACCCGCAGCCAGAGGGTGCCCACCGTAGCTTTGCAATAAATCAGCCTGGCTGGCAAACAGGTTATACAAATCAATTCCCTGGACAGAGCGGGCTGAGCCTCTGGCTAAAGCATCGGGGGGCGGCGGGTCTTCAGGGCGATCGCAGGTCAGCAAAATCGTCGGGCGGCCGTATTCTTGGGCAATCTGACCCGCCACCAAGCCCAGTACGCCTACGCTCCACTGGTTATCGATCAGGACGATCGCCTGGCTGGTCGAAAGGTCTATCTCGGCCAGTCGCCGCTTTACCTGCTGCACCATTTCTTTTTGCAGGCTCTGCCGCCGAGTGTTAGCAAGTTCAGTTTCAAGCGCTAATTGTTGGCAGCGCTGGGTATCTTGACTAGTCAGTAGCTCAACGCAAAAACGGGCATCGCCATGAATCCGGCTGACAGCGTTGATCCGCGGCCCCAACCCAAAGGAAATATCGGTCGGGCGATCGCCGGTCTTTTTGCACAATTCCAGCAGGCGAGCCACTCCTGGGCGACTCTGGGTTGCCAGTTGAGTTTGCAGGCGAGCAATCCCCCGCTGAGCCAGGTAGCGGCAATCTCCCCGCAGCTCGACCAAGTCAGCAATCAGACCGATCGCCACCAAGTCTAACAAGTGCTCTAACGGCCGCTGGGGAACGGTGGGTAGCGTCAGATACAGCGCCTCCACCAGCTTGTAGGCAACTGCGACGCCAGACAGATGGGCTAGTGGGTGAGTGGGCGGCAAATAGCGCGGATTAATTAGGGCAACGGCGGCGGGGCGATCGCAGGGCAGCGTGTGATGATCGGTGACAATCACCTCCATCCCAAGTTGATTGGCGTAAGCAACTTCTGCCCCATTCGTGCTGCCATTGTCGCAGGTGACAACGAGTTCACAGGCTTGTGCTTTTAGGGCGTCTAACCCCGATCGCGACAGCCCGTGAGATTCATAGAGCCGATTTGGAATCCAATAAACCAGTTGCTCTGGCGGCAAAAATTGCCCCAGCCCTTCCCATAAAACAGCGGTGGCCGTAATCCCATCTGCATCAAAATCTCCCCAAATTGCGACTTTCTGCTGGCGATCGCGAGCTTGCTGCACCCGCTCCACCGCCTGCTGCATCTGGGGCAACTCAAACGGACTCGTCGGCTGATAGCGATCGCAGTCTAAAAATCCAGCCAGTTGTTCTAGTTCACAAATCCCCCGTTGCCACAGCAGTTGGGCAGTATGCTGCCCTGCTTGAGGAGCAAATTGCTGAACTAACTTTAGCAGCCCCGCCGGAATGGGCTGCTTGACTGGGATTTGCCAGTTGAAATTAGGTTCTGGCACTGAAGCTCAGAAATAAACGCTATGGATGAGTTTAGGATGCTTTCGGGCTTGATCTCAAATCAAGTTGTTAGAAAACTTCGCACTTTGCTAAGATGCAACCTAGCTTACTTAGTCTAAAAATTACGCTAATTAAGCCTATAACTTCCACCCCCGGATGCGCCATGTTAACCAAGATCAGAAAATTTAGATTTCGAGAATGCACATTATTTCACTTTCTCGCCTTCGAGAATTCTATGAAGTTCACTTCAATGCCAGATCCGGCCTTTTAGGCTGGTACAAAATTGCCTCGAATACCCGCTGGCAAAACTTTGATCAAGTGCGTCAAACCTATCCCTCCGCTGATCAGGTTGGTAACTTTGCTATTTTTGATATAGGTGGCAATAACTTTCGGTTAATTGTGTTGATCGACTACAACGCAAGCAAGATCTTTATTAGGCATGTCTTAACTCATGCTGATTATGACAAAAACAAGTGGAAAAATGATTCATGGTTTAACTAGGCCAGAACCTTACCTAGCCCTTCTGCAAAACTTTCCGCCTCGACCGATTACTAGCGAAGCAGAGTTGGCAACAACGCAGGCGGTTGTAGATGCTTTGCTCGATCGCCCTGCCTTGACCGCCGACGAGCAAGATTACTTAAACGTTCTAGGTGCTCTGATCTACGAATATGAGCAAACTTTAGAACCTCTCCCTGATATCTATGGCGTGGAATTGTTGAAGGTATTAATGTCCGAGCAGGGCTTACGCCAAAAAGATTTAGTGCCCATCTTCAAAACCGAATCAATTGTGTCTGATGTTTTGCATGGCCGACGCAAGGTAACGCTCAACCATATTCAAAGGCTAGCCAAGTTTTTTGCTGTCTCTCCAATCGCTTTCTTGCCATCTGAAGCTCCATTCTGACTAAATCGCGCTCAACCTTATCCCTCCGTCGTGAAAGAGATAGATAAAGTTAGATTTTGTGCCCAATGGGGCTGAACATCTTTGAGTCTCTGGCTTAAGATCAAATTTGCTCTTGCTCTATAAACACGCTATGACCTCTACCTTTGAGGGACGTTCTGCTGAGATTGCTCAGACAGTGGGTTCAATCGCCGATCGCCTGCCGCTTCGCACCGTCAATCCCTTGGGGGTGTATCAACTCCGCGGGCTAACGAGCATTGATGCCAAGCATCTCAGCCTGTTTACCGACCTGCAACTGGGCGATCGCAGCCATAACCCAAACGCTTTGATGCTGGGGCTAGACCCGATTCGGGGGCATTTACTGCTGATTAATCCAGCCACAGACGGGACGGAGATTCTCAATCCCTATCACGCCAATCAGTTTTTAGATGGACGCGGGCTGTGCCTCCAGGCAGAACAACTCTGGTTCTGTCGAGATGAAGAAATTTATTTCTGTCAGCTTCCCAACTTGCAGCCCAAGCTGTTTGCTCGTCTGCCCTATCCGGTAAGCGGCGTGGTTGTGAATGAAACCACAGTCTACGCTGCCTGCCAAAAGTCGGGTTATATTCATTTGTTTGAGCGCAGCGGTAAGCAAATTCGTAAACTGACTGCGCCTGGGATTGGGGAGCAAAATTTGGCGCTTTGGCAAGATCAGCTCTGGGTCTGCGATCGCTTAGAGCAGTCGGTGTACTGCTTAGACTTAGCCAGCGGAGAACTGCAATTTACCTTGATCACGCCCTTAGAAGCTCCAACCTCCCTTACCCTTTGCCCGCGTGATGACGAGCCAACCCAGCCCTGGGTTTATGTTGCCTATAGTCACGAAGAAACCTACCTGCGCGATAACCCGAATAATCTTGAGAATCCACTCGAAATTGCTGTCCGCGATCGCACCTCAATTCGGCCGCTCCAGTTTGCCTACTATCCGCAGCAGCACTACGCCCTCTCAAATGGCTACCGGCTAGAAATGTCTTACATGGAAGAATTTTCGCCCCTGGAAGAAATGCAGATTGAAAATCTGGAGTGGCGGATGGCTTTGCCTGCTCAAACTGATCGGCAAAAGTTGGTGCAGGTGCAGCCGCTTGGGCTGCCGTTTATTGAAGAAGCCGAAGCAGGTGAGCGAGTTGCCGTGTTTCGATTTGAGCGCTTGCACCCTGGCGAAGCCCGCTTATTTGGTTGGAAAGCCGAGTTAGAACTGCGTGGGATTAAGTATCTGCTTGCTCCGGATGAAGTTGAAAACTGCCCGCCCCTCGGCCCTGAGTTCGCAGCGAAGTATCTGGTAGATGACGACCAACTGGCAATGGATCAACCGATTGTGCAAGCGGCGGCGCGGGAGGCGATCGGCACCGAAACCAATATTCTGCGCAAGATGCTGAAAATTCGCAACTATGTTTACGATCGCCTCTCCTACAGTTTGGTGCCCCGAATTGAAACGCCAGATGTTGTTTTAGAGCGAGGTGTTGGCTCCTGTGGCGAATACGTCGGGGTTTTGCTCGCCCTCGCCCGCCTGAATGGAATTGCCTGCCGCACGGTCGGTCGCTACAAGTGCCCGGCCTACCCAGACCACTGGGGGATTCCGCTCCAGCCAGACTATAACCACGTTTGGCTAGAGTTTTACATTCCTGGTGTGGGTTGGCTACCGATGGAGTCTAACCCTGATGATGTGGTAGAACGTGGCCCTTACCCCACCCGCTTTTTCATGGGCTTGCCTTGGCACCACGTTGAAATGGGCAAAGGAATTCGGTTTGAAACAACCAATTACCGAGATCAAGGCGTGCGGCTGGGCGATTTAGCCCTCAACCACATCCGATTTACGATTCTCGGAGAGCTACCGGCACTTCCCTAGATTCCCGGCGGTGCTGATTTTGTTGAACTAGAGTCTTAATTGTGTCCTCTCTCTGCCGCTATTCCTTGCCCAGCGTCTGCACCAGTTGACGGAAGCGATCGCCGCGATGCTCAAAGTTTTTGAACTGATCAAAGCTGGCGCAGGCAGGCGAAAACAAGACGGTTTTGACAGATAAGGTGGCAATTAATTCTGCACTGCGGGCGATCGCGTGTTCTAAGGTTTCGACAATTTCGGAATGGTGATAGCCAATTGCAGCTAGCCGCTGGGCAAAGCTGGTCGCTGCATCACCAATCAGCAACACGGTGGCGGCTTTGGTTTGAATGGTTTCTAGCCAAGCTTGGTCGTCGCCTTGCTTCGATTGCCCACCAGCAATCAGAATGGCTGGACTGGCAACGGCCATCAATCCGGTTTGAGCCGCATCATAGTTGGTGGCTTTGCTGTCGTTGATCCAGTCAACCCCTTGCCAGGCGCGGATATATTCCAGCCGATGGGGCACACCGGGAAAGCTAGCTACCCCAGCCGCGATCGCCTGGGGTTCAATCCCCGCTAAGTGAGCGATCGCCACTGCGAGCAGCAGGTTTTGCTGGTTATGGTGACCGGGCATTTTTAAGCTACTCAGAGGCAAAATGGGTTGATCTTGCACGACCACCCAACCGTTTTCTAAGTAGACACCGCGCTCTGAACCATTGGGCAGACTTGCTTTGCCTTGGCTACTCGTCCACCAGGCTTGGGGATAGCGATCGCTGAGGTGCGATCGCAGATAAGGATCGTCCCCGTTGAGAATTTGCTGTTGCGCTTGGTCGAGTAACAATGCCTTGGCTTCTCGATAGGCTTCTAGAGTGCCGTGTCGTTCTAAGTGATCGGGTGTAAAGGTCGTCCAAACGGCAATTTTAGCTGCCAAGGTTGGGGCTGATTCGAGTTGATAGCTGCTAATTTCAGCGATCGCCCAATCGATGGTTTGACCCGATAGAGCCAAATCGCAGGTGCTATAGCCAATGTTGCCGCAGGCCGGGGCTTGCAGTCCAGCCGTTTTAAAAATTGCTGCCGTCAGCGCTGTCGTGGTGGTTTTGCCATTTGTGCCGGTAATTCCCACCCAGGGGAAGTCCTTTAAGTAGCGCCAGGCCAGTTCAATTTCGCCAATCACAGCAATGCCCTGCTGACGCGCTGCCACTAAGCCGGGCAGGTGCCAGGGCACGCCTGGACTGATCACCACTAGGTCAGGCCGCGCAATCCCATGTTCTGCTAGGGCTTCCAGGCTAAAGGTGCAGTTAAGTAAAACGGTCATCCCTTCCTGCCCCAGTTGCTGTTGTTGCTCAGTTAACAGGTCAGACGAGCCGCGATCGCTGAGGGTAGCCTGCCATCCTTCCCGGCAGAGCAATCGGGCAGCAGCCATCCCCGACTGGCCAAGACCAATAACGTGAGCACTGGGCATGATTTAAGGAGTAAAAAAGAAGAAGAGTAGCCAATTTGGCGATCCTCACTGTACAACATTACGAGGGTTGTAATGTAGATGGGGGTAGGGATGTTTAGCAAATCGATCTATTGTGAAAATATCCTGACCAAAATTCAGCCACTTTAACCACCGGAAAGAGGAGTTTATGCTGAGTCTGCTTGCGATCGCCACTATTTTGAATCAGCCCCTAAGTTTGGATTTGTCTGGCAGCGGGTCAAGTCATTCTCCCGTGGGAGCAGAGGTACAAGGGGGCGATCGCCCTTCTGAAAACTTGATCGCCAAAAAGAAAGAAAAAACCGACCCCAACGCCAATAAAGTTAGCGTGACGGCTGCTCAGGTAACGAGTGAAAATATTGTCGGCACGATGTACTACACACTCAAGGGCAGCCTAACCAACAACACTCAGGGCATCGTCAGTAATATTGTGGTTTACTACGAGCTGCGAGATCCGGCCAGTGGCAAGCTGATTACGGCTGGAACTGCCTTAGCCACCCCCGCTGTTCTCCAACCGGGCGGCACGGCTAAGTTTACAGCTACTCCAATCAGCGGCGGCCAGGTCAAAATTACTTTAATTGAATGGAGACAACCTGACAAATCAGCTGGTTCCCATAGCCAAATGCAAATGTTCCAGTAGGCTAGCTAAACTTTGACGATCGCCCCAAAGTCAGCCAACACGCGGGCATGGTTACGCAGCAAGGCCAGCAAATTGAGCCGATTTTGCCGCAATTCTAAGTCATCGACCATGACTAAAACGCTATCTGCACCATCAAAAAACTCGCTAACCGTGGGGGCGATCGCCCCTAATGCCTTCACCAACTGATCATAATCTCGCTGTTTCAAAGCCGCCTGGGTTTGAGGCAGGAGTTTTAATAGTGCCTGGTAAAACGCTTGCTCGGACTTCTGCTGCAATAAATCGGGCTTGATTGCTTCAGCGGGGTCGAGGACTGAGGTGGCTAAATCGCCCTGCCGGGCCAAGCGGGTGGCTCGGTTCACCGTTTCATAAATTTGCTCCAGAATGCCATCTTGCCGCAGTTGCTGAAGATAGCGGGCCCGATCGCCTACATCTAATAAATCTGCTAACGCCCGCTCGGCGTACTCTGGGTCGTTTTCACCCAAGACTGCATTCACAAGGTCATAGTCAATGGCTTGCTCCTCTTGCAGGAGGCTGCGCAGGCGTTGCAGAAAAAAGTCTTGGAGTTGGCCCGGCAGGGCAGCCGGCGTTTGGGGAAAATCGGTGGTGAAGGCAGCCATCATTTGCTCTAAAAGCTGCCCCAAATTTAAGGGCAATTTGGCTGACCAAGTGATATTTACAACCGCATTAGCGGCCCGCCGCAGCGCGAAGGGGTCAGATGATCCCGTCGGCAACATGCCAAGGCTAAAAATACTAATCAGCGTATCGAGCCGATCTGCTAAGCCAACAATTTGCCCGGATAGGGTTTGGGGCAGGCGATCGCCCGCTCCCTTCGGCCAGTAATGCTCTGCGATCGCTGTTGCCACCTCGGCGGGTTCACCGCTGGCCAAGGCATAATCTCGCCCCATAATTCCCTGGAGTTCTGGGAATTCCCCCACCATTTGGGTCACTAAGTCGGCTTTGCAGAGTTGGGCTGCTCGGAGCACTAGCTGTTTTTGGGGCTGGGCTAAACCCAATTGGTCGGCGATCAAACCTGCGTTGACCATAATCCGCTTTACCTTGGCGGCTACCGATCCCAACGCTTCCTGAAAAGTCACCTTTTCTAATCGATCGCTGTAATCTGCCAGCGGCAGCGACCGATCCGCTTGGTGAAAAAATTGGCCATCGGTCAAGCGGGCCCGGATTACTCGCTCATTCCCTTGGGCAATCAGGTCTGACTTGGCTGGATCACCATTGGCGATCGCAATAAAGGCGGGCAGAAGCTTTTGCTCCGTCTCCAGAACTGGAAAATAGCGCTGGTGACTAATCATCACTGTCATTGCTACTTCGGGCGGTAGCTGCAAAAACTCTGGCTCAAATTTGCCAACCACAGCGGTTGGCCACTCCACCAATTGAGTCACTTCCTTCAATAGCGCGGCTGGAATGTTAGCGGTTCCACCCAGTTGAGTGGCAGCAGCCGTCACCTGCTGCTGAATGTCTTGGTGGCGAACTTGCGGGTCAACCTCGACAAAGGCGGTACGTAAACTAGCAGCGTAGTCTTCAGCCGTTTTGAGATTAACCGGCTGGGGATGCAGGACTCGATGCCCTTGAGAAACGCGATCGCTGCAAATCGTTGTGCTTCCATTCACCAGCGAAATCGACAAGACTTCTGCCTCTAGCAACGCCACCAGCCAGCGAATCGGGCGCGAAAACCGCAGGTCGCCTTCAGCCCAGCGCATAAATCGCTTACCTTCTAGACCTAGAATCCACTCCGGCACCAGTTCAGTCAAAATTTCTGCCGTTGGTTTCCCAACAATCGTTTGCTGGACAAACACAAACTCGCCTTTGTCAGTGCTGCGAATCTCTAAATCGCTGACTGCCACATTGCGCGAGCGGGCAAATCCTTCGGCCGCTTTGGTCGGCTGACCATTTTTGAACGCAGCTTGGACAGCCGGGCCTTTGACCTCTGCTTGGCGATCGGGCTGGCGATCGGGCAAGCCTTTAACTAGTAGGGCTAGCCGACGCGGGGTGCCAAATCGCTCAAGTTTGCTATAGGTGAGGGCGCGATCGCTGAGACTGGCAGGAACGCGCGCTTCCCACTGCTGCAATGCCGAGTCTACAAAGGCTGCCGGTAATTCTTCGGTGCCAACTTCCAACAGAAAGGATGCCATAGGGGAGCAAGAATAGAGGAAAATAATTCAAAACAGGCGCTTTTACCAGTTTCCCTAGTGTACAAAATCGCCTGTCCCCTCCTCTGATCGGTTGCCCTAAATTTGCCATGATATTGAATCTGCCTTGCTCAACAGCGATCAAGGCCAAAGCTAAAGGCACCGGGTTGCTGGATTGGATTGTTGATTGCGTTCTCCCTAAAGATTATTCTCCCAAAAGATAAATTCCTAGTTGCGATCGGCTGAGGATGATGGCTGCCAAAGTCCTTTTGGTAAAAGGTACTGCGCTCCTTCCGGGGTCAGCCATCCCAAGGAAATCAGTAAACGAACGTCATCCATCGTGATCACTCCGGCAGTACACTCTGGGTGCGATTGAAACCGAGGCAGTTGAAGTTGAGTCATGGATTTATCTGCTCAATAGGTTAATTTCAGAATAATGCTTTTTTTGATTTTTGTACAGTTATCAAAGTTACAATTTCTCGCGATCGCTAAACCAGATGAATGACGCTGGTCACAACTCCCCAGACTTGAAGTTCCATCCCTTCTTCCACTATCAGCACCGGGTAGTCTGGGTTTTCGGGCATCAAATAAATCCGATTTTGCTTGTAGTGAATTCGCTTGACGGTTAGCTCACCGTTGAGGACGGCAATCACGATCTTTTGGTCAGTTGGCGCTAGGGAGCGATCGACCACCAGCACATCGCCAGAATGAATGCCAGCTTCAATCATTGAGTCGCCAGTTGCTCTAACCAGAAAGGTTGTGGCTGGATTTTTGATCAAGTGCCGATTTAGGTCAATTTTGCCTTCAATGTAATCTTCGGCCGGGGAGGGCACTCCGGCTGCGACAGAAACCATGTACAGGGGTAAGGCACAGCGAGTTGATCGCAGTGGGCGGAGGGCAGCTTCAACCGTTGGCTCTTGCGATCGGGCTTGCATTTCTTCAATCCGCGCAATCCAGCTTTCGGGTAGGCGAATCAACTTAGTCGGCTCACCATATTTGCCACTGCCTTTGGGCCTGCCCGAACCTTGGCGCTTTCCACCACTCGGCATGAGAATTTTTGAATTACGTACACAAATCAATATAAGGGGAATTTGTTCAGAAATCTAGAGAAGCCGATCGAGTCTCTTTTGCCAGCATCGAATTGATTTTTGCGGTGTCAACAGATTGTAGTGTTTGTCTATGCCGCTACGAGCACTAGCCTCGTTTTTGCGCTTGCCAATCAACGTAGAACAGCAAAATTGCCAGCAAACCATAGCCAACTGCCCAGGCAGTGCCAGCCCCAAACCCCAAGTTGACGACTGTATCGGCGATCGTCCAGCGATAGCTGTGCATCAAACCAACCCAGGAAAGCGCAGCCGCCCCGATTGACCAGTAAGCCGCTTGGCGAAAATCTCGCTCAATAATGTAAACCGTGATCGCCGCTAAAATCATCGCCGAAAAGATAAAACCCTGCTCTAGGGCGAAAGCGCCATCAATATAGGTGTCGCTCAATTTAAACTGCTGAATCAGCTCAGGGGTAAACGGATTTTCTGGTGTGCCCATCCCGGCTGCCCGCAAAGCATTTTTAGCCATCAGCGCCCCCCAACCCGCAATCCCCGGCAGCAGACCCACTACAACCGCTGGCGCATGGTGAGCCGGAGTGGCCGTAAAGCTCTGGGCGACAATCACAACTCCAATCCAGAGGACGATCGCCATTCCTGCTTCGATCGGCACAAAGTAGGCCAGAATGGCCACGGTTCCCGTCAGACAGAGCAAACCCATCAGCAAGCCATTCAAGATTGAATAGCCAACTCTGGCTCCCATCTCTTTCCAGCCCGGATGGCCAATGTAGATTGTGGTCGGAAAACAAGAACCAAACATCGCCCCAATTAAGGTGCCAATTCCGTTGGCAGCTAAACAAGGCGTGGCCGGATAAGCATCGCCCGCCGCTTCAGCGCTTTCTAAGTTTTGGAGGCTACCGACCAGATTGAACAATCCCATCGGCAAAATAATGCTGAAATAATCGACCAGTACAGAACGGCTTTGCCAGAGTTCTCCCAGCCAAAAGCCGGGCAGGTAGACTCCAATTGGCTGGAGGGCAGCGCTAAATTTGGCGCTGTCCCAACTGACCAGCCCTGTTCCCCAGGCGAGCGCAATCCCCAGCAGCACGGCCAACAGCCCGCCCGGAATAGCGAACTTTACTCGCCCAAAATAGGTGACTAGAATCACGCCCAGCGGCACTAAGCCCACGACCGGACTGGCAAAAGTCCGAAATAAAAAGCCGATCGCAATGAAGGTGATTGCAATTCCACCCAGGGTCGAAAGCAGGGCTGCCCTAGGCGCTAAGCGACGCAGAGCATTTCCCACCCAAGCGCCAGCAAATTCGATTAGGCCTGACCCCAAGCAAGCCACCAGCCCGGCCTGCCAAGCCAGCTCCGCTGCTTGCTCAGTTGATGCGCCCTGAGCCAAGGCTGCCAACCGGACTGGCATCATGACTAAAAAAATAAATGCAAACAGGCTAACGGTATTAATCCCGTAGGGTAAGGCGGTAATCTCTGCCTGTTGCTCTCGTTTGCCCTGCTGATAGGCCAGCCAGCCATAGTAGAAATTTCCAACAATCAAACTGAAGGCAACTCCCGGCAAAATTCGCCCATAGACCAAACTGGCTGAAAACCCCAAGACTCCTTGGCACAACCCCACAATTAATAAAATCTGGATAAAATTATCGAGTGCTAGCCCAAAGAGTCCATCAATGTCTCCCTGCACAAACCAACGGGGAGTCTGAGAAGTCGGAGTTTCCATCATCTTGTGTTTATGGCGATGCTTGTTGGGGGTTAGCCGCCTTAAGAATAGACTTGTTGCTTTATAAAAATATCTGAAACTCTTACGCAAACTATGTTTCCGTTTACTTCATCGATTAAGCAACGTCCAGGTAGAAGTTCCACAATCCAGTCGCCGTCAGCATTAGGTGG
>JAESGG010000140.1_pt1 | contig 16195 bp, 12 predicted proteins | sample 9266231 | NCBI WGS metagenome assembly JAESGG01 (sample SAMN14515337, study PRJNA621664) | algae metagenome | isolation source: Aphanocapsa sp. GSE-SYN-MK-11-07L and co-occurring heterotrophs from wet... | place: USA: Grand Staircase Escalante National Monument, Utah | collected 2006-04-16 | reverse complement strand
TTGTCACTTCTATCTTGACTTGACCTCCCTCAACACTGATTAATCGTGCTGCCATAGTTTTCCCGCCTAAATTGTTTCCCTAGGATTAGCACCTTTTACTTCCTAAATCAAGTTGAGGTCGCACCCGCCCTCACGATGCTGCTCTGGGCATGGAGTATGACCTGGAAAGGGCTGCGTCCGATCGTGAAGTTGAATCTCAAGGTTTATCACAAAGGGATTACACTCACCAAAAAAGCAATGCGACCGATCGAGAGAAGATTGGAACGACATCCACTGTTGCCCAAATGGGATATCCTCATCCGTCCGATCTGACTGGGATTCTCTTTGATGGAGATCGCCTTAATAATGGAAATCTAACGGCTGCAACAGCAAGTGGCGATGGTGGAAATATTAACATTGATGCAACTTCTCTACTCTTACTGAAGAATCAGAGTAATTTGACTGCCTCTGCCAAAGGTGAAGGGCAAGGAGGGAACCTTACGATCAATTCTCCAGTCTTGGCTTTGATTAATGGCAGCAACATCAGTGCCAACGCAGAGCAAAACGCTGGTGGGCGCATCAATATCACTACCACTGGCTTGTATATGTCTAGAAATAGCCAAATTAGTGCAACCTCTCAACTTGGCCCTCAATTCAACGGCGTTATCGATATAAGTACTCCCGACATTAATCTAGTCACGCAACCTGAATTGGGATTTAACCTTACTGTTGCCCAGCAACCCTTAACCTGCATTGGTCAAAAGGGAACCAACCTGAGCGTAGTTACTGCATCTGATCTTGATAAGACAGATGATCAGTTGGAAGCGATCGCAAGAGCCAATGGAATCCCGATGTTTCTGGACGGACAGGGGCGAAGACGACCCCTGATCGAAGTGCAGGGGTGGATACCCAATGGCGATGGCACAGCCCGCACATTTTCTGTGGTCGAAAATTCTAGTCCCTCAACCTCAACTTTTGGTACACCCTGCCTGCCTGCGAATGAATAAATTGGATCTTATTATTAGAACGTTTGTTCTGTCATCATTCTGGACTGTTTTTTTCGCTCCGTTAGGCTTTTGCCAGGTAATACCGCCGATTCGCCCCCCTCAATATCCTTCTATTCCGCAGCCGCTTGAGCCATTGCCCCCTCCCATCGAGCAACCCTCACTGGAGCAGCCCCTGCCAGAGATAGAAGTGCCAAGTTTGGTCGTCAATCAATTCTCGTTTATTGACAATACTGTTTTTTCGAGCAGCGAACTAGCATCCCTCTTGAAAGGGTATTTAAATCGAAAACTTTCATCTGCTGAGTTAGTAGACATTCGTAACAAGATTGCTGCTTACTATGCCGATAGAGGTTACATCAACTCTGGAGCGGCGATTTTAACGTCAGACAACCTGGCTTTAAATTTAGAGGGAGCAAATCTGGCTATTCGAGTGATCGAAGGCAAACTGGTCAATATTGATGTCACTGGCTCAAAACGACTCAGTAAGTACCTGAAGGGCCGCTTAGGTCAATCGGGAGCCTTCAATTTCAAGCGACTGTCCAAAGACCTGTTGTTTTTACAAGACGATCCTGTTATCGATGAAATTTCTGGGACTTTGGAGCCAACCGATTTAATCAACACGGCTGCTCTGAATATCAAAGTTAAGCCTGCTCAACCGTATCGAATTGGCATGTTTATTGACAATTATCGCAATCCTGGGGTGGGAACAATTGAGCGAGGTGTCGAATTTACTGCCTTGAACCCTCTAACTCTGGGCGATAAATTAAATCTTACCTACATCAACACCAATGGCAGCAATTTGGTTGCCCTTAACTACGTTATCCCCATTACTAAACAGAACACCTCTCTGCGGTTTGGCTATCTCTATGGTCAAAATGCGATTCTGGAGCAGCCCTTTGACATCCTTGATATTAATAGCAACGCTCAGGTCTACTCTGTCGGAATCCGTCATCCTTTGCTGAGGCAAGCAACCCCTAAAACACGCTCTGAATTTTCCCTAAATCTTAATTTCGACCGGATTGAGAGTTATGACCAATTGCTCGGCTTTGAGTTTCCAATCTCAAGGGGTGCCAATGATTTGGGTCAAATCACCTTAAATGTGCTGCGCTTTTCACAAACGTATGAGTATCGGGATTTTTCTCAAGCCGCCGTAATTCGATCGCAATTTAGCCTTGGTTTGGGGGGGATTACTGGCCCAGAGTTTAATAATGGTCAATTTGTGGCTTGGCGCGGTGATGCCCTTTGGAGCCATAATTTACCGCTAAATCTACAAATGATTGCCAAAGCTGGGCTGCAAGTTGCAGACCGTCCTCTGGTTGGATTTGAACAATTTAGCATTGGCGGGATCTCCACGGTCAGAGGATACCGTCAGGATGTGGCACTGGGCGACAACGGTATTTTTGGATCAACTGAGCTACGAATTCCGCTCTTTCGAGGTAAAAGCTCTGCCCTGAGTCTTTCGCCATTTTTTGATATTGGCTATGTTTGGGAGGATCAACCGGAGTTTTCCAGTCCCTCTGAGCTGCTGGCTTCAACGGGTTTATCGCTGCAATATAATTTTTCAAATCGATTGAGCGCAAATTTAACCTGGGGCATTCCCTTGATCACGATTCAGGGAGAACAAAACTCCTTGCAAGAGCAAGGCATCCTTTTTAGTCTGAGGTGGCAATTGCTTTGAAAAACCCAAGTTTGTTGCAGAAAATGGCCCCCTTTGTCATCCCAATCGCTCTGGTCAGTATGGCGGATGCGACCGCGATCGCGGGGAATGTACTCAGCGATTGTGGCAGACTCACTCGAAGTTTGAACCTCAGTGAAGAAGTCTGCCAAGGTGAAAATGTGTCTGGATTTAGGGCACAGCTCGACAAAGTTAAACCTGATCAAACAGAAGCCCTGCATCAGTTGGGGGTCTTTTTGCGACAGCTTGGCAATCTGGATGCTGCTGAAGCCAGCCTCAGCCGTGCGCTAGTGCATCAGCCAGAAAGTCAACCCATTTTGTTGAGTTTGGCTAATGTGCAGCAATCTGCCTATCGCCGATCCATCTCAGACTATCAATCCACTGATGACACGGTGATTCGCTTGGCCGCCACACGAAACGCGATCGCCCATGCGACGGCGGCGATGTCAACTTACCAAGCCCTTGCCCAAAATTTCACCTCAGAAAGTGAGGTATTTGCAGGGTTGAATTGGATCAAACTTTGGACATCGTTAGAGTCCAGTATTCCAGAACTCAAAGCCTTGCAACAGCAAAACACGGCTATAGCCAACACTTTTATTCAAACTGCTCAAGAACGAATATCCAGTCTCGGTGACGCTCAACAGGTCAATGCGCGATTAAGTTTAGCTGAATCTCTGTTACAGGCATCAGCGCTTAACCCTACTTTTGCTGCCTTATCTAAAGCGAATGCCACTGAAGCACAAACTTTGGCTGAAGCCAAATCTGATCTCAGATCGCTCTCTCGCGCCTATGGGATTAGGGGTCAACTTTTCAGCCAGCAAGGTCAGGGGGTAATGGCGATCGCTGAATTTGGCAAAGCTAGCAGCGCAGCCCTGTCAATCCGGGCGAATGACCTAGCTTACAAGTGGCAATGGGAGATGGCCAAAAAATATGATCGATTGGGCCAGCGAACTAAAGCGCTCGAACTCTACAGCGCATCACTGAGTAGCTTGCAGCAGTTTCGCAAAGGGATGTTACAGATCAATCCTGAAATTCAGTACGATTTCCGCGACAAAGTTGAACCCATTTATCGAGAGTATATGAGTCTGTTGCTGGATAGCCCCACACCAGACCTGCAAAAAGTGATAGAGGTGAATGACCGACTGCAAATTGCCGAATTGGAAAACTATTTGCAGTGCAGCAAGCTTCCTTTGACCAGCTTAGTTGATCTACCTAAAGCCAACTCGCCTGATGCAGCCATTTATATCATCCGGCTGCCCAAGCACTATGCCGTGATTATCCGTGGCAAAGAGGGTCAGATTACTCATCAGCTTCTGGACAAGCTAGGGATCGATGAGCGTCTGAGTGTTCTGAAGCAAAACCTTCAGGGCGATCGATTTAGTAATTTGAGTGAACGCAGCTATCAGCAATTATTTGGCAGTCTCTACCAAGCCTTATTTGCACCCGTGGCTACCCTTTTGCCGACACAGGGAACCCTCGTGATCAACGTCGATAGTCAGCTTCAAGGCATTCCCTGGGGAATCCTCTATGACGGGCAGCGCTACTTAATCGAGCGCTTCAGCATCGCCTATTCATTAGGGGCTGAGCAAACGACACCTAAACCCATAGCGTCAAATCAACTCAGAGCATTGGTCGGTGGGCTGTCTGAGCAAACGAACGACACCCAGTATCCAGCACTCCCCGCCGTGCAAAGAGAGGTTCAAGCCATTGAGTCCATCCTCCAAACTAAGATCCTTTTAAATCAAAAATTCACCGCCGCTGAATTAATTCAAGATGGTCAAGGCTTCCCAATTATTCACCTAGCCAGCCACGGTCAGTTCTCATCGAACCCCCGCCAGACCTATATTTTGGCGTGGAATGAACGAATTACGCTCAGTGAGTTGGGCAATCTAGTGAGATCGCGTGACGCAGCGCCGCTAGAGCTGTTGGTGTTGAGTGCCTGTGAAACAGCGCAGGGCGATCACCGCGCCAGCTTGGGCATTGCTGGCACCGCGATTCAATCAGGTGCCCGCTCGACAGTCGCAACCCTTTGGCTGGTCAATGACGAGTCTCAATCTCAATTGATGCAGACGTTCTATCAATCCCTCAAGCAAGGCAAAAGTAAAGCTGAAGCACTGCGGGACGGACAGCTTGCTCTGCTGCATAGCTCGACCTATCGGAGTCCTTACTTTTGGGGCAGCGCTGTTTTGCTTGGGTCATGGGATTAATTTCTCTGAGGTACCGAAATTAGCGATCAGTTGCAACCCCGCTTCTGAGCGCTCAAGTTCCGCTTGATTTCTTAACTTTGTTGCGATCTCCTTTGCCTTCAGATAGGCATCGGTTGCCTCATCAAGCCATCCTGCCTCCAACATCAGATCTCCGAGTTGCCGCAGCGACACGGGATTATTGGGCTGTACTTGTGCTTGCTTTTGGGACAGGGCGATCGCATTGTCCAAAAGCCCTGCTTCAGAAAAGATAGCCAGACGTAGGGAGGTCTTTTCTTCTGGCGAAATCGGAAGCTGATCAATCAAAGCTAAATCCGCATTGACCTGTTTGGCTTGGACACCACCCAATAAATTAAAGGTCGTGTTGGAACTCCCTAGCAACTGATCATGACGAAAAGCCTCAATTACAAACTGAAGGGTATTTCTTCCTTCGAGTTTTGGGAGATTCAGTTGTGGTTCAGTCGATGAAAGCTGGCTGGTTCTTTCTCCCAGAATCGTGATGGCATAGCGATCAGCGTCTGTGACAGGTGCCCATTCGATTTGTGATGGCGCTGATAGTAGAGTTACGCCATAGGGTCGCAGCAGTAGAGGTTTATTTTGAGATAGCCTGGTTCGCATTGGGTCGCATGGGGCACCAGGAATCATGACGCAGCGACGAACCAGGGGGAGGGGCTGGTCACATTGGTAAAGATCCCGCAAACTTTCTACCAACACCACACGACGAACTGCCTTGCAAGCAACTCGGATACGTGCTGGGGAGGCGATCGCCTGATTGCGGCAAATTTTATCCCCTGCCTTGAACTGATCATTTGAACTTTGCATTACTCGCGCCACTTCCTGACAGCCGGAAGCAGGGGTGGATGCATGAGTAGCGGCAGGATAAAGCAGTCCATTCGTTAAAAAAAGAACGGCAAAGGCTAACTGAAATCGAAAATTAGACATGACTCAAATCGACGAAAGGGCACGATTGATTAAATTACTGCGCCACTGGATCACCTCTGAACTGGCGCTATCTCCTGACTGAATGGTCAAACATTGTCGCCATTCAGTCTTTGCAGGCTGTTTCTGAGCTTCTTGAACTTGGGCTAAGAGACAATGGCTACTGGCTAGATTGGGTTCAAGCGAGATCGACTGATTTAAAGCAACTTCTGATTCAGAATACTTTTGCTGATTGAACAAAATCCAGCCCATATTTTTGTGGAGGATCGCCAAAGCGAAGTCATCGCTTGTTGTCTTCAACGCTTTTTCAATCAACGCTTTCGCTTCCGAGTCTTTACCTTGCAGAATCAGCAGACGAGCAAGATTGTTTAAGGGTTCCGGGGCTTTGCCTTGGCTTACTTCTATGGCTTTTTGATAGGCCGAGATCGCCTGCTGGTAATCTCCAAGTTCCTCGTGGTAAGAGCCGAGATTATAGTAAGCTGCATAAATATTAGGATTAAGCTGAATCGCCTTGTTGTAGCTTTCTAGGGCACACTGGTACTGTTGAGTGATTTTGCACAATAGCCCTAAGCTCGTATAAGCTTCGGCCGTTGGGTTAAGTGCAATAGAACGCTTAAGGCTGGTTTGCGCTTCGGTCAGTTGGTTACTGGTCAATTGCCTTACTCCAATGTTCAACATATTGTCGGCAATTTGTAATCGTCCAAAGTGAAAGCCCGCCAACAGAATTAGCGCTCCCGAAAAGAGTGCCCCTAATCGAATCTTCTTAGACCTAAAGAGTTCATATCTCTTCAGTTGTCGAGGTAGTGCATCGTTTAGAAAGTTCAATATTTCTTGGCTGGTTTTGGGGCGGCGAGCCATCCCCTGGCTGGCCAAGTCTTCTATAAATCGTAAAAGCGGAGGGTCACAATGCTTGGCTTCTTGCTGCCACAGCAACTCCCCTGTTTCTGGGTCACTGGGCAATTCTCGAAATTCTTTGCCAGTTAAGGCATTGATCAACGTTTTGCCGAGTGAAAAAAAGTCGGATTGGGGAATCGCCTTACCATTGAGTTGCTCAGGAGCGGTATAACCGATTGTATGAACTCGTGTCACGAGATCTAAAGAGCGGCCACCAATTTTTGCGTAGTAGGTTGAGGTTGTTTGTCTTGCGCCTCCAAAATCAATCAGGGCCAAGGATTGATTGGGACGAACGATGATATTGCTAGGTTTAATATCCCGATGAATAAAATTATGTGTGTGAACATAATGGAGAATTTCAGCGAGTTGCCTCAGCCATGAGATCGCAAGGGTTTGGGTTATCCGACCGTGACGCTGAATGAATTCATCAAGCGTAATTCCCTCAATCTTTTCAATTGCCAGGCAGTGCAAATCCTCTTGCTCTCTCTCAAGATAAACTGAAAAAAAGTCATCCAAGTCACATCTTGGTATTGCAGGGTGGTTGAACGTTCTTAATGCATTTGCTTCTGTTTGCAATAAAGAAATAAATATACCTGTTGGATCATAAGCCTTGAGTACTTTGAGGATTTTAATTGAGTTAGGCGGACTGATCCAAGATCCGGTCAGATCAAGTACCTCATAGATATCAGTTTCGTGGTGCCTCTGCAAATCGTAGAGTGGCTTAATGACTCGAAACCTCTCATTGATTAGCAGGGGAGAATCGCAATTAGTGCAAAATTCGGCGGAATCTTCATTCTCCCGCTTGCGGCACCAAGGGTTAATGCAGTATCTCACACTGAAACTACGTGGAAAATGAAAGATTCATGTTAGAACGAACTTGCTTTTGGATTGCTCTTGGAATGCTGACAAATGCAATGGTTGATGATCGTTTGATGTCTATCAGATGTAGTCGCTCTAGCAGGTCTAACCCTTTAAGTAGCATTGACGTAGTATAGTTAGAATCTTGCCGAAGGATAAGCAAGGCATCTTGTTGTGAAATTGATTCTGAGTCTAGTTTATGAGCTAGAAAAGAAAGGATGAATTTTTCGGTATCTCCAATTTGAGTCAAAATTTGACTAATATGATCGGCTAAAAGATAACTGGCTAAAGAGGTTTTGTTGCCCATAAAGGCCTCGAAGTTACCACCCATTAATTGGATTCGCTCACTGGCTTTATGCAGTAATAAAGGAATCCCATCGTAGGATTTTGAAAATCCTTCTGCTACTGAATCCTCAATTCCGTAGGTAGCACAAAGGGATTTTGCATCTTTAAGCGTTAACCCCGTCAGTTTAAACTCTCTGACAGATCTACCCCCACCAATGAGATAATTCACAAGTGCTAATGACTCGCAGATTGTGAACAAAATGTGGCTTCTATGCTCAGACTCAATGAGCTTCCGAATAAGCTGCTCAGCTTGCGGGCGGTGAGCCAGCATCCAGCGATCAATGCCATCGAGAATGATGAAATGTTTTTTGCTTCGTAGACCGTCAATCAAGTCCTGCTCTGGTTGCTGAAGTAGTTTCAACAAATCTTCCACATCTTTAGCAGGATCGTCGTAATTACAATATTTCCAGACGAATACATCAAACCCTCCCATCGATGTGAGGAGGTTAAAAACTTTGGCGGCTAAACTACTTTTACCAATGCCAACTGCACCACCAACAAAAATACAGCGAAATTGCTTAACAGCTTCAATTAATTCCTGAATTTCAGTTCCTCGACCGACAAAATTATTAACGAGGGGTGGCGTACCAATAAATCGATGTTCCGGGGCGCTATAGCTTGGGTTATCACGCTCTAGGCGATCTGAAACGGTTTCCATGAGGGCCCGAAATTTTGGTTTAGTCACCTCAAGGTTCAAAGCCGAAGATAGTCGCTTCCAGAGTGGCGGTGCTACTGTTCTACAAAGACTCCCCTCGTTATAGGGGCAGTCTTCAGCCATCTCAGCATAGGTTAATCCGTGCCAAGCACCGTTGAGAACAACAATCTCAGCTTCTCGAAGGGGTGCATCACCAGCGCAACTGAGGGCTGACTCGATAATCGCCAAGATGTCATCAAAGTACAAATTTTTTAACGGCATGGCTGAAAAGGGCTGATAGTGACTTTTCTAATAATCCAAATATACAGGATGATATGAAAAAATATCAGATTTACTTGAAAATAATTAAGCGCTTTGCTATACCTTCTTAACAAGAGAGTAAATGCTCGAAAAAATAATCATTGTAGTTGTTGTCTTATGGAGTGAAACCGTGAGGGGGCTTAATTTCCTATGACTAATTGTCTAAATTACTTTTCAGTCCCTCAAAGGAATGACGCAAAAATTCATAAAGAGAATGTAACTTTACTGCGGATTGCTATAAAACTTAGACAAGAAAAAATAGTGTTGGGGGGAGCAACTCATGATAAAAATACAAGTCCCGTTTGGAGACAAGCGATCCGAGAGATTAATTTTGCCAAATTTAGCTATCTCGTAGAGGAGGCGATCCAGCCATACCGTAGAATCGCCACTCAGCAAGAAATTGAAGATTTCCAGCAGGAAGGGTACGGGCTGCTGTGGGATTTGGTCTGTAGAGCTGAATATTTTTTGAGCTTTGAAGAATCTGCTGCTAAAACCATAAGATCTCATCTGAGAACCTTGCGACGCTCTAATAATCTACATTACAAGATTATTTCTAAGCTTGCTCGGCTAGATCTCCAATTGTTGCATTGCATCTATGAGCAACAGGAGGGTGAGGAACTGCAAAGCATGATGGAAAAAGCATTTAGTAACCTGAGTTTGAAGCAAGTGCGTGTTTTGAAAGCGATATTTGGTCTGGAACAATCCCCTACGGCGCATAATCAGCTAGCAATTCAAGAAAGAATGAGTAGGCAGTCCCTGTGGAAATTGAAGAAGCAAGCTTGTAAAAAATTGTCTGAAGATGAAGAGTTGCGACTGCTGATGTAGTGAATTACTCGTAAAAGCTTGACATGGTTTAGTAAACAGAGTTTGATCGATCAGAACAAAGGAGGTGATGCCCAAAACATGGTTCTTTAAACGCTAAAAGCCCTAACTGGGGAGTTGGGCTTTTGAACGAATATTTGAGATGGTCTCGGAGACGCTAACTGGAAGGTGCAATTTCTGTGTTAGGTCGCCAGGGTTTCTTGTGTCAAAATTCTAGCGAACATACACGCTAATTGGCAAGTATTTAGTAGAAATCTTTCAAAAGGCTATCTCCACACAAAAAATAATGTGGAGTAGAAGTCGTGTATTCAGAGCGATCTCGCCCAGAATCTCGAAGGGGTAAGCCTTCGAGAAAACTGCGGCAAACTCAAAAAACAATTAGCCACCAACTCGTTGGCCCGTTGCCCCTTTCTGAGGCAGGGCAGCACCTCGCCACACTCTTTCCGAACGGATGGGACTGGATCTATGCCGATGCTCCGAGCAGAGGCGCAAAAGCAGAGTGGGAAACAATAAAGCAATACCCGCTGACTCCAGTTGAGATGTGGTCACTATTCCAAGATCCAAGCTGCATTATTGGCATCCGTCCTTGTCGCAGTAGCCGCTGGGCGATCCTCGATATTGATGCCAACTCCCCCTACCACCCCAACCAAAACCCCTTAGCTCTCAAGACTATTCAAATCGCCCTAGAAGCGATTGGGATAGTTCGTCTCCTGCTCAATCAAAGCAGCCATAGCGGTGGATTGCATATTTATATTCCCCTGCCCGAAGCACTGAGCAGCTTTAGCCTCGCCGTCACCCTCAAATATGCTCTAGAAGCAGCAGGCATCAAACTCCGGTCTGGTCATTGTGAAATCTTCCCCAATCCCAAACGGTATCTTCCTCAAGGACATGGTTTTAGCCTCTATAACGGTGTGCGGTTGCCCATGCAGCCCGGCACCGGCTTCCTACCCTTGGATGATGATCTCAATCCCCTGACTTGGAGATTAGAAGATTGGCTCGATGCCTTTGAGCAAAGCTCCCAAGGTCAAGATCTTAGTCAACTCAAAGCAGCGATCACGGATGCCGAACATAACCATAAAATCCGAGGACATCGCAACTGCCACTCCCTCGAAAGCTGGTCACATCGGATTGAACAAGAAAAGCAAGGGTGGAGTGGGCCTGGACAAACCAACGAGAAGCTGAAAGCCTTTGCGTGTGAAGCGAGAGTCTTCAGAGGCATGGATTCAGAACGAGCGATCGCCGAGTATATCCACACCACTGCCGAGAATACTCCCGGCTTTTATGAATACAGTAGCCATACCCATGATCTATCCCAACGTAGCCAAGATGTTGCTCGATGGGCGATGCGCTATTACTGGCCAATAGGAGCAGATGCTAATCGCACCACTAGCTACCATACTCAAGAAAAAATGGTAGCGGACTTTAGCTTCCATCAAGCCAAACAAGCCGCAGCCCAGCAACGGATCAAACAAGCAGTCAAAGATTTGCAAGCTAACAATCAATTACCAGAGCTAGCAACTGCTCGTGCCAAGGCGATCGCTGCGATCGCCCACATTAGTCAGCAGACCTTATATAAATCGATCAATAGACCGCTCTGGCACCCTGAACATATTCAAGCAAATAAGCAAGCCCCAGAACAGGCTGAAACACAACCAGAGCCAGAGATTACACAACTATCGAGAAATTCAGCAGCTATCAATCAAATCAAACAGCCACAAACCTTGTCAAATAAGGGAATTACACAACTCTTTAAATATGTAGGGTTTGTAATGGTTTCATTTTGGATACAAGCCGCAGCAGCCCTGACCCTTAAAGGTCAGAGGGCTGCTGATACGGCGTTTTCGTCAGTTGAAATTTCTGAGGTAGTTGGGGATGTACTTCAACCTTCGATTCAAGGTTGGGATGATTTAAGGGCATCTTTACCAGCGTCAATGCGTAAAAAGATTGAACAAGCTGAGCTGGCCCGACAACGCCAAGATGAATTGGAACTGAAGCGCCGAAATAAAGCTGAATTGCGACAACAGCAGTTGAAGCTGGAGTTTAGTAGTCAGGCTGAGGAATTTGTTGTTAATGATAATCATACTGAGTTGATGATTACCGAACCTGTGCTCGTCGAGCCTGATTGCCAACTGCTGTCAGAGTTTATTTATGAGGCAAGATCGCCTTTTGCATGGGAGAGTTCTGAGTTTATTGAGTGGTATAAGCTGGCTGTGCAGTTTAAATTGGTAACAAACTATCGGTGGAGCGATCAAGAATATGAAGTTCTCTCCAGAGGTCAGTGGTTTAGCTTTGGTGAAATGGTTTCAGTTTTTTCTTGGGATAGGTTGAGAAAGTATTTGACTAACACTAATAATGATTTTCTAAAGTTTGAGAAATAGGAGGAATTATCAACATGAGTTCAGATTTCTATTTGATATAATTTACAAAAAATTTTTTGTTGTTGATGGTTTTGAGTCTAGTTTTATTTTGAAGAATAACAACATTAGAAAGGTGGTAAATATTTAAGTTAGGAAAACTAACCTTTTTCTTTCGCTTCAGTTATTAATAGTCTTATATGGTCTTCAGGAGATCTAAATCCACGTTTAGCTTCTGTCTTTATCCACTCTAAGAGATCTTGATCTAGCTCGATCAATAGTATGTTTTCGTCAACTAGATTCTTGATTGCTTGCTCAATTAGCGAAGAAACAGAACAATCTCTAGACTCAGACAAGGCTTCAATTGCCCGTCTATACTCCTCTGAAATATAGCCAGAGATCCGATGCTTATCAGTCGCCACTATGTCAGTCATACATATTATCCCTACTAGAGTACCTGTTCACCTCATTATATGCTTAAGTGGTTCTTCTATTGTGTATAGTAGTACTACTTGTGTTATACTCGCCTGTATTCAAAACAGGAGCCGACATTATGAGACAATTCCAACCGCCCTAGCGGAAACATAAATCCCAAAAGGTGCCAGTGAATCATTAGCTTTTGTACTCCCCAGCAAAAGCTTGATTTTTTTAGTACTGTTGACCTCAAAAGTTCCCATTCCATTTGGGTTTTTGAGCTTTTTCACACTTGATTTTCGAAATCTCACTCAAGCCCAAATATTACAAATTGTAAAATCAGGTTTACCTTTTCCGGCTAACTTGTCAGACACATTTAGAGGGGTATGTAATTATCTCTTCTGAAAAGTGGCTTTAAAAAGTCACTTCCTCAAAAACCTAAAAACCCACCCTGTACGCTGTCAGTCCTCTCGCAAAGTTCTTCGCAGCGGCAGAGTGGGTAACTCCTACGTTGTTTAGCCACAGGAGCTTAATCCTATGCTACCCAAAACCGCAAATTATTCATCAACGCGCCCCCGATCGCCGCGTCCGCAGCCTGAGCGTCTGCCCGTGCCAGGGCGATCGCCTGCTTTACTACTTCAGCCGGGGCATATTGCAAACGTGCCGCTGGGTGAAGATGCATTGCTGGTTAAAAAGGGGCGATCTTCTGCACCATCCATCCAGCCGTATCCAGGTACGAAATCCCCTTCTGGCGCAGTTGAACGCCTGTGCTTCTGGTTGTCCTTCGTCAGTGAGGTAAAAGAACTTCGCTATGGGGACAAAGAGAGCCAGTGGCGCTTGCCCAAGCCTTTTGATTCATTGCCGCCAGAGACACTGAAGGTTGTTCTTAGCAAAACCATTCCCCCAATCATTGCTGAGAAGCCTGCTCTGCGAATGCCTAAAGCCAATCACTACGTTGTTGATGGGTCAAAGCTAATGGGCGCGGGCAAGTCAATCCTGCTCGGAGCCTTGCTTGACTGCACTGATTCAGGCAGCGGCAAAGAAATTTTGGCACGATCGCCCGTTTTCGATTATCCATTACTGGCGATCGTTCGTTAGGTCTGCCTTCAACGGGCAGCTCCTGCCCTTTTTGACTGATTGCCGCCAACCCCACACCCATTGCCTTGATGGGGTTACAAAAAATCACCTTTTTCATATTGCACTCGGCTTAAGCCATTTCAAACATTTGGGGGAATGCCATGACTGCCATCACGAGCAGCCTATCCAGCCAGCCCGATTCAAGCTTGATTGACATTTACCAACGGGTATTTTGCCCCTCACCGGCGCAGCCTCAGCCCTTGGAAAAACGCAGAGCCGATCGCGCTTTCTCAGAGCTTTTGTCTCGCTACGATCGCTGGTTGTGGAAGCAGGTCAACGCCTTCTCAACCCTAAACGCTGACGATGCCTATTCCGCTGCCTTGGAAGGGTTTCAAAAGGCGATCGCCAGCTTTGACTTACGTTCGGGTCATGCCCTGGCCACTTGGGCTTTCACCTGTGTCCGCAGTGCCATTATTGCCGTCTTTCGCCAGGAAGGAAGTCAGTCCAAAAAAGTTACCCGGATCGCCGCCGTTACGCCCCTAGTGCATGAAGACGAGTGCCCTGACCCCTACGAGCAGGAGCAGATGCACCACGACTTAGCGCACTTAAACCAGGCGATCGCCAAAATCAGTGATTCCCGGCGGCAGATTATTGAGATGCGAAACGCGGGGATGAAATACGCCGAAATTGGTGATCGCTTGGGCAAATCAGCCGATGCGATACGGATGGCTCACAGAAGAGCGATCGCGGCCCTCAAAGGAATGGTGAACCCTGCCTCACTGCAAGACGAAGCTCAACCCATCCCGGATGCTGCTGAGCAGAACCCGCCCCAACCGCACTGGATGCAGCGGCTTTGGCAGCGAAAAAATTTGTGTGTTCGCTTTTTAAACTCACTGCGTATCTGGAGAGGACATCATCCTTTAGGTCAACCCCATGCTTATCCCCAAAAAAGTTCGGACACACCCCTTAGACCGTTTTTTCGATTCGCCGCTGGTGACGTTCCTCAGTTGGGGGGCGGTTGCCGGGATTGCCCTCTACCGAGTGCTGTTAGGCGAATGGTTGATCTTATGGGTATGTGGTATCAGTGGCTTGTTATTTGCGCTGCTGCAACACTACTGGAAGCGGATTCCCCAGCCCTATCGCCTGAAGCTGTTGTTCGGCTCTGGGATGGTGGTGGGCTGGTTACTGATGACCAGTCACGCGCCAGCCCATGCGCTTTTCTTCGACACCTTGGAGAACGGGCTAAAGACGTTGTTCAACCGGTTTGGCGTTGCTGACCTTGATCAAATCCCCGATTGGATTGGTGGCATTTTTCGGATTTTTGGCCTTCTGTCGGTGGTGTTTCTCGCGATCAGATTTGGTCGTCATCAAAATGATGATGACGAGGGCGGACGGGTCGTCATCAATAAAGCGGTCGTGATCGTCGCCGGAGTGCTGGTTGGGGATGCACTCCTCAATATCTTTCTAAACTAATTTGAGCGGGATTCTGCTCTCCGTTTGCTATGCCCATTCAAAATCAACCGATTGTCCCCAATCGAGCGCTGGGGAGACAGAAAAAGCTGTTATGGTTTTTCCCGTCCTATTTGACTCCTGGCTTACTCGCGGGAGTGGTCACGATGGCGGTCATCACGGAAATTACCAAAGACAAAATAAAAGCAGGGTTAGCAGGTGGCTCTGTGATTGCGGCTTACTGGCTCTATGCCGGGAAAGGAGAAGAATCCGCCTGGGCAAATTTTGGGCGCTTTCTGCCGATTCCAGTCCTGCACCTGCCCCACAAACCGAATCGAGACACCCTACCCCCTCCGGTCAAGCCAAATGCACCCAAACCCTGAACCCCCGTTTGATCAATCGTTGGTGGAAATAACCGCTGCCGCCAGAGCGATCGCCCGGACGACCACAGTTTGCCTGGACGATCATCTCCTCCTCGTCTATTCGCTGTCGAATCTAACCCATAACGGTCAGGAGTCCTTATCCGATACCCTAGCGGACTCATGTTCTGTCATTGAAAAATCCTTACTCCCTCCGGTGAAATCCCATGCTCCACCCCAATGACAAACTCTATAAACCCAACCATCCGCTTGACCTCAAGATTACAGGTCAAGCTGGCCACGATAGCGCAACGGCATATTTGCCCCTGCAAGCCACCTGTGAGTTTGATTTTTTTGGCGCAAAGTCCGCCGCCTTAGTCTTGCAGCGCGGTTCAGGGTCAAGAACGTTCGTTTGGGGCTTTGAGGTCTACGGCGTTCATATCTATGATTTAGCCGAAAATCTGATTGGGTTGTATGACGGCTTGATGGAAGGGCTACTGAACATTCCCTATTACCTGGTCTGGGATATCCATATCGGCGGAGAAAGCACCAGCAATGACCGAACGCAACAACTGCTGGGCTTGATTGAGAGTAACACCAACCCCGATATTGATCAGTTGTTAATGGCAGAGGTGAGCCGCGCTCAACACTTAGCACGTTCAGGACTGCGCGAACCCAAGTTTGCCCGTCTCTACGTGACCTATAAGCCCAATGCTGACAAACAGGGAACCAAACAGGCTAATAAAATTGAAGCGATCGGCAAAGAAATCTATGAAATCTGGGCGGGCCTGCGTGACCTGATCTCCAATAAAAAAACCCAAAACAAAATTATCGCCGTTGAAGAACAGTTCAGAACCGCTTATTTAC
>JAESGG010000139.1_pt1 | contig 16197 bp, 18 predicted proteins | sample 9266231 | NCBI WGS metagenome assembly JAESGG01 (sample SAMN14515337, study PRJNA621664) | algae metagenome | isolation source: Aphanocapsa sp. GSE-SYN-MK-11-07L and co-occurring heterotrophs from wet... | place: USA: Grand Staircase Escalante National Monument, Utah | collected 2006-04-16 | reverse complement strand
CGGTGGAGGTGACCCAGTTGCAAAACTGTTCCCACAGGTTGGCGCTTTCGCGTCTTTGAAGTGTGGTTGTCATGGGATAATGGCGATAAATTAAGGTTTATTACGAAGAGAGGCGGAAATCACCCCTTTCATTTCCCTACATTAAGGCTTTTATTACAGTCTGTAAAGCGGCTTTAGAATTTCTTTATCTTTGGTGGATTTTTTAACTCAGCCCGTGATCCCTTTAATCACTAAACCAAGAATGAACCCCAACCCAGCAAAGCGGATAAACTGCCAGAAGCTCTCTTGCTGAGTAATTTCCTCTAACCGTTCGCGGGCGGCATCGCCTAGAGAGCTAAGAATTGTAAAGGCTAGATTTAGCTCTAATTCTTCTAATTTGGCTTTGATGCGATCGGCTTGGCCCTCCTGGAGAGAATCGTCCTCTGGCTGAGCAGTTGCTGTCTGGGCGACTCTTCGCCGTGTTGCCTGCACCTGTTCATACTGCTGCCTCAACTGATCGATTAAGGCATCCGTCTCAGCAAAGGCTTGTTCAACCTCGGCTGCGGGTTCAACTGAATGATCAGGAATGGGGTCAAGGGGTTGCATAGCGGCGTTGACCTGATACAAAGGAGAAGAGAGCAATACCAGGATACCTATGAGCGCAGCCAATTCTCTACCCACCGTTCCTCAGCCTCATCCTGCCGCAGCAGAGTCGCTAAAGCTGGCCCAAACCTTAGCAGAGCAGTTGAGCATTCAATCTAATGACTGGCATCGGTTAAAATCAAACCGGAAGGTAAGGGCACTAGAGCAAGCCGCAGCCGCGATTGTGTTTTTGCTCAAGGATCGTCCAGAAGAGGCCCTTGTCCGGTTGCAGCAAGCGGTTGGTTGGTTGGATCGATCAATCAGTGCGCCGCCCTGCCCGACCCATGGCGATCGTGCGAATGCTGCTGAGCAAATTAGTTTAAACTCGCAGGCAGAGAATTGCGCTGACTGAGCCCTATGAAGGTTTTGGTACTGACCTGGGAATTTCCTCCCCGTGTGGTTGGGGGTATTTCTCGCCATGTTGGTGAACTTTACCCAGAGTTGGTCAAACTTGGTCATCAAGTTCACTTAATTACGGTCGAATTTGGTGAAGCCCCCCGCTACGAAGAAGTGGATGGGATCGCTGTCCATCGGGTGCCGGTGGCGGCTGGCGACAACTTTTTTCATTGGATTGCCAACATGAACCAGAGCATGGGCGAACATGCTGGCAAATTGCTGGCTAACGATGGTCAGTTTGATTTGGTGCATACCCATGATTGGCTGGTCGGAGATGCGGCGATCGCCCTCCAGCAGCGATTTCAGATGCCTGTGATCGCGACAATTCACGCCACAGAATTTGGGCGCTACAACGGGATTTATACCTCCGATCAGGCTTATATCAACGGCAAAGAGCGGGCGATCGCCCACCACGCCTGGCGGATTATTGTCTGCACGGACTACATGCGCCGCGAGGTGGAACGCACCCTAAATGTGGACTGGAACAAAATTGATGTTGTTTACAATGGGATTCGACCGGAAAAAAAACGTCAGCCAGAGCGGCATGATCATCGCCAGTTTCGCCGCAATTTCGCCAACGACGATGAAAAAATCGTTTACTACGTCGGGCGACTCACCCACGAAAAAGGCGTATCGGTGCTGATCCATGCTGCGCCCAAAGTCATTCGCGCCATGAATGACAAAGTTAAATTTGTGATTATTGGCAGCGGCAACAGCGATGACTTAAAGCGGCAGGTCTGGGATTTAGGAATTTGGCACAAGTTTTATTTTACGGGCTTCATGTCTGACCAAGACTTAGATCGGTTTCAAACCATCGCCGACTGCGCCGTGTTTCCGAGCCTGTACGAACCGTTTGGGATTGTCGCCCTCGAAAGCTTCGCCGCCCGGGTGCCCGTCGTCGTCTCAGATACTGGCGGCTTACCGGAAGTGGTGCGCCATAATCGAACCGGGGTGGTGACTTGGACTAACCAGCCCGACTCGCTGGCCTGGGGAATTCTGGAGGTGCTGACCAAACCAGAGTATGCTCGTCGCCTGGTCAATAGCGCTTATCAGGAACTGTTCCGCCGCTTCGATTGGGCCCAGTTGGCCCGCCAAACAGAAGCTGTGTACGGGCGAGTTTTACATGAAAAAGTTTTTTGATTGCCCCAATTGCATTTTGCCCAGAACCTGTGACTGTTTTAGCCAAAATCAAATTTCTTCAGCAGCCAACCTCGCCCGCTTGGGTCGAGCAGGCGATCGCCAATCTCGACACCATTTTGCTCGATCACTCGCACTGTGAGCGTAAAGCAGCCGGAGTCGCCCTGAATTTAATGTTTCGCTACCCGTCTAATAGCAAGCTGGTGCGGATGTTAACGGCGATCGCCCAAGAAGAGTTGGAGCACTTCGAGCTAGTTAACCAGTGGCTAGAGCGGCGGGGGATTGCCTTGGGCCCGTTGGCGGCACCGCCCTACGGTGTGGGCTTAAACGCCCAGATTCGCAAGCAAGAGCCAGAGCGGTTGCTAGATACTTTACTTGTCTGTGGCTTAATTGAAGCCCGCAGTCATGAGCGGTTGGGACTGCTGGCTCAGCATTGTCCTGAGCCAGAACTAGCCCAGTTTTACGGGGGCTTAATGGCCTCAGAGGCACGGCACTACGGCATCTACTGGATTTTAGCGACAACCTATTTTCCAGAGGAGCAAGTCAAACAGCGGCTGCCAAAATTGGCGATCGTCGAAAGTAAACTATTAGAAACCCTCCACCCTGAGCCGAGAATTCACAGTTAGTTTGTTTGCTCTTGCCCAATCAATGCAGCTTTCTCCCCTACCTGGCTACAAAACGCAATCGATCGACACCAGCATCGAAACCGAACTTGTGCTGTTTAGCTTGTTGCGAAACCTATCCATTGATCAAAAAGCCGAACGGCTAGCTAAATGGACAAAGGGATGCTGGGAACTCAACCTGGCTGGGATTCAGCGACGGCACCCCAATGCTAGTCCAGGGCAAATTCGAGCTTACTGGGCTGAGAGTATTTTGGGAAAAGCCTTAGTAGAGCAGCTACCTGCGTCAATCGTTAACCAAAATCAAACCCTAATGCTGACTGACCCAATTTCTTTGGCGCTGGATGTGGCTCGAATTCTTGACGCTTTGGACATTCCTTACCTAATTGGTGGTTCAGTTGCCAGTGGTCTGTGGGGAGAATCTCGCCCCACCGAGGATATTGATGTTGTTGCTAACCTATTACCGGAGAAAGTGGCTGCTCTGATGGCAGCGTTCACACCACGCTTTTACGTTTCTGAGGATGCGGTGCGAGATGCAATTCGCGACCAGCAATCCTTTAACCTGATTGACAACGACTCTCTCGGCAAAGTTGATATTTTTATCCTTAAAGACACTCCCTTTGAGCAGACTGAGTTTCAACGGCGGCAATCCTACACAATCCGCGAACCTAACGGCAGATTAATTTTCTCGACCCCTGAAGATATTATTTTGCAAAAGCTGTTGTGGTATCGAATGACGCAACGGCAATCGCAGAAGCAATGGCGAGATATTTTAGGTGTGCTGAAGCTGCAAGGACAACGGCTTGATTTTGGTTATCTTCAAGCGTGGGGATCAAGGTTGAAGCTGCTGACTGAGTTAAACCAAGCCCTAACAGAATCAGGCTTAACTCCTTTTGCACCATGAACGTCAGCTATCGGGATTTACTGATTCGTGACTGGCAACCAAGCGATCGCCAAGCCGCTGCCGCTGTGATTCAGACAGTATTGACCGAGTATGGGCTGACCTGGCAACCCGAAGGCGCAGACCAAGATGTGCTGGAAGTAGAGCAATTTTACCAAGCGACGGGCGGCCGGTTTTGGGTGGTAGAACAGCAGGGACAAATTGTCGGCACGGCCGCCTATTACCCGATCGTGCGGGGCGAAAAAGCAGTCGAAATTCGCAAGATGTATCTGCTGCCTCCAGCGCGAGGGCAAGGACTGGGCAAGTTTTTGCTAGCGCAATTAGAGCAGGCGATCGCCGCTCAAGGCTTCCAGCGAATTTGGATTGAAACCGCCACAATTTTAGACACCGCCGTCAAACTCTACGAAAAACACGGCTATCAACCCGCCACCGGGGTAGAAACCCAGCGCTGCGATCGGGTTTACGTTAAGCTGCTTGCCAACAGCTAACCCACTAAACCCATCCAACTCAGATAGGCTTGCAAAATAGTTTCACCGTAGAGCGTCGTGATGGCGGCGGCCAGGGCCAAAAAGGGGCCAAACCGGAGCGGCTGACGCCGACCTAAAATCCCAAGGGCGATCGCGCCACCGCCAATCACCGCTCCCAAGGCACAGCTCAAAAAAGACGACAGCAGCATCAACTTCCAGCCCAGCCAGGCCCCAATCATCGCCGTCATTTTGCCATCACCACCGCCCATTGCATCTTGCTTGAGGGCGATCGCACCTGCTAAGCCAATCAGCTCAAAGATCCAAATCCCCAGCACTGCCCCAATCAGACCATCGGTTAAGTATTTCAGCCCCGTCACCAGATTAAAATCGCTGAGAGTGCCAATGGCGATCTGGAAACCCAGCCCCACCAGCAAGCCAGAGGCCGTCAAGGGGTGGGGGAGCAGCATGGTGTCAAAGTCAATCAGGGCTAGGGCGAGCAGCCAGCTAAAAAACGCCCAATAGCCAACGGTCAGCCACGTATATCCGTAGCGCCAAAAGACAAGCAAAAACAGAATGCCTGTCGCCACCTCGACCAAAGGATAGCGGATTGAAATCGAATTGTGGCAATGATTACACCGCCCCCGCACCATCAGCCAGCCGAGGACTGGCACATTCTCGTAGGGCTTGAGGCGAGTTAAACAATACGGACAGCGGGAAGGGGGAAATAAAAGCGACATCCCTTCCGGCAAACGATAGACGACCACATTCAGGAAGCTACCGATCGCAGCACCAACAGCAAAAACTAACAGTTCAAAAATTATTCTTCTTCCGGGGTTTCGAGTTGAGTCAGCGGAATAAAGCACTCCTGGGGCAATAGCACAGGCTTGCCCGTAAAGATTAAATGTCCCCGCTGGGTTTGCCGGTTAATGGCAACTCCCAGAGGCAACTGAGGCTCGACATGGGTTTTACGATAGCTTTCGTAAATGGCCCGGGCAGCTTGTAACAAAGAGGCTGTAATCATATCAGGATCTTCTGGGCCCATTTTCTAGTGATGTTTTGGTGCTAAATATTGGTCGCATATTACCTATTCGGAAGAGCTACGCCTAATATACTAGACCTCTTACAAAAGAGTGCCCAAATGTAAACTAATACCCAGCAGTCGTCTGATATTTATCGCCAATTTATCTTGAAGTCCCTCGATCAACCTGCGGCAATCAAAGGCTTTGCAGGCAAACTGCTAATGGTGAATGACCTAATTTTTTTGCATAAATCTGTGAAACAAGATAAATATGGCTAAAAACAGCAAGACTGGATTCAATTCCACCCCATCCATTCATCTACACCCATTCACATCCTTAAAACTCCCAACTGACGGAGCCAACAACGGTAAACGGTTCTCCTCTATCAACATATAGCCGATAGGAAGATGAACTGATGTAGTTCACGTTAAAAAGATTGCGGATGTTGATCGCAGCATTAAATTGATTACGACGGTAGTAGACTGCCGCATCCGTCCGTAAATAGCTCCCCAGTGAAAATGTGTTTTCTAAATCACCTTGGCGATCGCCTACATAAAATAGCCCGAAGCCAAATCCCAATCCTTTCACGTCCCCCTTTTGAATTTCATAGGTCGTCCACAGACTGGCTTGATTTTGCGGCACATTTGCAAGGCGATTACCAACCGTGCTGGGATCGGAATTATCGGTGGTGACTGTTGCACCAGTATAGGCATAGGAAGCAATGATCTTCCAACCCGGTAAAATTTCACCCGCTACATCTAGCTCGATCCCGCGACTCCGTTGTTCCCCAACTTGCACTTGGAAGCCCTGCACCGCCAAGCTAGGATCGGGATCAGGAGTCAGCACATTTGTCTTTGTAATATTGTAAGCTGCCAAAGTTGCCGAAAGTTTACCATTTAAAAGATCAGTTTTAACCCCGACTTCGTATTGCGTTCCCTTGGTTGGCTCAAACGGTTTATCATCTGGATTGCGTCCGATCGCTGGGTTGAATGACTGGGTATAGCTGGCATACAGTGAAACATTTTGACTGGGCTGATAAACTAAGCCAATGCGAGGGCTGAAGGCTCCATCATTTTGCACAGAAGTCGTTCTTACACCATCCAGACTAATTGATCCTGTATCATCAGATATCCAGTCATAGCGTCCTCCAATCAGTAATTTCCATTGTTTGCTAAAGGTGATTTGATCCTGAATGTAGAGTCCATAGGATTTTCGGTCAGTCACAGTTGTAGGAGATGCAAAAACCTCTGGTTTCGCTGTCAAAGCATTGTAGTTAGGGTTGCGGATATCTAAAAAGGGGACAACGGTTGGATCAAAATTATTAGCACTGACAGCGTTGGTCGTGTAGTAGTTGAAATCGAAGCCTACCAACACGTTGTGGGCAACAAACCCAGTTCTAAACTTGCTGAGAAAGTCAATTCCGGCATAATAGTTGTAATAGCTCTCATCAGCATCAAAAGTACCGAATCGGAGAAAACGATCCTCTACGATTGAGTCTACATAGACTTGTCTTCTCTTGTAGAACGTGTTGGTGAAAGCAAAATTGTTGCGAATCTGCAAATTTTCATTGAAGCTGTGGGTTAATGAATAGCCAGCTCTTCTGTCACTCGCATCGATTTCATTAAAACCGGGATAACCAGGGTACAGGCTGCGTTCAGGCAAACTCCCGTCATCGAGAACTGGAACTCCAGAGATAAAGGGATTAGCATAGTACCTGCTGTACTCGAAGTACAGATCCAAATCGGTTCGATCGCCGAGTTTGACTGAAATTGAAGGTGCGAGTGACGTGATCTCGGAATTGCCGAATTCTTGGATATTCTCTCTATGTTCATAGGCAGCAATCAGGCGGTAAAGTACATTTCTATCGGCTGTCAGCGAACCTGATAGATCAATACTGGGCTGATACCGTCCAAAACTCCCTGCCTCAAAGCCAATCTTGTAGGAAGGCTCGCGCAAAGGCCGCTTGGTGACATAGTTAACAATTCCACCCGGTTCTATCGCACCTGTGATCACTGAAGATGGTCCTTTAAGCACCTCGATCCGATCAAGGACGATTGCGGGAATGGTACTAATAGGCGAATTACCAGCGTTCTCAGGGAATCCATTTCGGAGAGTTCTGGAAACCGTAAAGCCACGAATGCTTAGGAAGTCATTCGTTCCGTTGAAATACTTGCCAGCTTCAACTACGCCACTTACAGTCTCTATTCCTTCTGCTATCGATCTGATCCTGCGATCTTCAAGTACCTGCTGCGGCACGATTTGAATTGAGACAGGCAGATCACGAATCGGGGTATCGGTTTTAGTCGCCAAAGAGGTGTCGGGGACAAAATAGCTGCCCTCTGCTTGTCCCGTTACAACAATTTCCTCTTCTGGCTCCTCTGGTTCTGGGTTAAGGCTGTAGGCAAAGGCTCCCGCTTTTAGCGTCACTTCTGTCTTGGGTAAGGCATTGTTCCCGGTCACGCTGATCCGAATGCTGCTTGCTTGCTGCTGCACCACCTGCACCGTCGCAATATCTGGGGTTGGGTTCTCTGCCACAAAGGCTTGTCCTTCCGGCAGTGCTAGCACTGCGCTCGGAATATCGGCAATTAGACTATTTCCTTCTGTGCGAAACTTCGTGGCATCAACTTGCAAAGGTTTGGCATCCTGGGTTTCCAGCACAATTTCCAGTTCTGTGTCAGTCCGGTTGAGTTTAACCCCTGTCACCTGCGTGGTTGCTGCTTCCACCTGCGCCATCCAGTCTTTGACCGTTGTAGCAGGGCGGCCAAGCTGATCGATGTTGTGAATCTCTGATAGGAGTATGGATTCATCATTTATAGATGCGCGAGGCGAACCTGTTTCCGTAACTTTCTCGCATTGATCAGCACAGCCTGCTTGCGCCCATCCTGGTAGTGTCACGATCGCAGGTGACGCGATCGCCATCCAGGCCGCCAAGCGGATCGCAGCCGCCGAAAATTGTCCCAAGCTCATTTTCATTTCTCACACTCAATAGCTCACCCAACCTATTGAGAACTGGTCTTAATAGATTGAAATGAGCATAGAGCAACCCCTGTAGTCCTATCAACTCTGAAACGGACTTATCCCCGCGAAACGGCCTTTTTACCGCTCAAACAGGCTTGAGGGGTGATGCCAAACTGCCGTTTAAACGCTGCCCCAAAGTGAGAAGGATTGGCGTAACCCACCCGATTGGCAACCTCAGCCACTGTGACTTGGCACTCTCGCAGCAGTCGCTCTGCTTGCTCCATCCGTTGCTGAGTCAAATAGCCGAAGACGGTCGTGCCGAAGAGTTCCTGAAAGCCCCGCCGCAATGTGCGATCGCTTAGTCCCACCTGGTTTGCCAACTCTAGCGAAGAGGGCGGTTGCTCCAAATTACCCAACAACTGGGCTTTGGCATCATAGATGCTGGCAATCGTGGAAGACTTGAGGCGAGTTGGAGGCGGTAAACTGCCGGGATCTCGCAATACCGATAGCAATTGCAACGTGATCAAATCATGAACTTTATTCTGAAGAAATAGACGCTTCTTAAATCCCTGATAGGGACAGGTGATAATTTCCTGCACCGTTCGCTGAATCGCAGGATTACTTTTGGGATAGATAAGGGTTTGCCAATCGTCACCTTTGACTAAAAAGTCCAATTCAACCGGAAGTTGTCCAGACGGATCTGGGAAAAAAGTTGCGAGGCGCTCAGGCGGCAGGGTAACGAAGAGTCCCATACTCATTTCATTGGCGCATAGTTTGCAGTCAAGCTGCTGCTGAATGCCATTACCAGAAATCACGGTATTGTTGGTGCTCAGGGTTCCGCCATCACCGTCGATGTACTGTCCCGCCAGCATAAAACCAAACTCAACTGGATGCACAACTTCTGGTAGTTTGAGCAAGATTTCATCCCGATAGGTATGGTGTAAAATACATAGCCATACCTCTGGATACACTTCGATGTACTCATAGGTGCCTCTACCAAAAGCTTTCGGCATCTGGCAAATCTCTGTAAACGGTTCATGCGTCGGGTTATATACCGTTTGCTCCCAGGATTCTTCCCACTGTTCCTCCCACTCAGCTTCCGTCACGGTGATGGTCATAACTAAATTTCATCTGCCATATTTTATTGATAAAGATTATCAAAAAATAGTAATAACATCAAGGTGTAGAGCGATCGCCTGGCTGAACCCTAGCGGTGGGTGCGCCATCAACCCCAGTCAGACTGGACAAATCTAATCCTCTGGCGATCGCCCTATTTCTCCTAACTCAGCCTCTGTCTGCTCCGCTTGCATCGAGCGCATCCAGGCAGCAATCATGCCAGCAATTGGAATTGCCAAAAACACGCCCAATAGTCCAGCCACCCGCTCACCGATAAAGATGGCTAGAAACAGCAAGACTGGATTCAATTCCAGCGCATTGCCCATCACTTTCGGATGGATAAAATTATCTTGAATTTGTTGGAGGATGACGCAGGCAATCACCACCTTGAGGGCGATCGGCCAGCCTTGGGAGGCAAATACTAACAGCGTTACCACCAGCACCCCCAAGGTTGCGCCAATCCCTGGAATCGCATCCAGAATGCCAATGATTACGGCCAAAATTAGGGCAAAGTTGACCCCCAAGATCGAAAATGCGACGAAACTCAGCACAGATAGAAACAGCATCAACAGCAGTTGTCCGCGCAAGAATCCTAAAAAGCTCTGGCGGAAAGTCTGGGCAAACCGATCGCGGGAGACGGCTGGAATCAGTTTGAGCGCAGTCTGCCACAGCTTTTCGCCATCAATCAGCATATAGAGGCTAATCACCGCCCCAAAAATGCCCGTAAAAACGCCAGAAAAGATGCCCTGGACAATTCCCAAGCCAGAAGCCAGCCCAGTTTGCAGCGTGGCAATGATTTTGTCAATTTCAAGCCTGTCTAAAAAGTCTCGAAACGGCAGCAGGTCTTGGTTGTTTAAGTCCTCAGTCAGACGGGTTAATAGCCCCTGCCCTTGATTGACCACTTCTATACCCAGCAGCGTGATTAGACCCAGCAGGAGGGCGATCGCCCCCAGAAATACAATAGCGATCGCTAAACCCCTGGGAATATAGCGCGACAGCCAAGCAACCGGGTAATTCAGCAAGGCGGCAAACAGACCTGCGGCGGTAAAGAGGGCGATCGTGCCGTAGAAATAATTCACCAGCAGTACCGTCACCCAACCGCAGCCAAACAGCAGCAGATAGCGGAACAGCGTAGAGTTGTTGAGCGCTTGCGCTATCTGCTGCCCAATCTGAGGGGTTGATTTTGTTGACGATGGCGGGGGGGACGAAGAAGGGCGCATCTGGGGGTAACAGGTGAATGGATGCAAGACTACCTTACCCGATTGCGAGTGACAAACTCACACTGAGCTACTCAGCCAAATTTTCAAGGAACTGTACAGCCCGTGTGCTGTTGAGTCGGCGGGCTTCTTCCAATGGGGTAGCGTAGTCATCAATGCCGGTGCGAATGGACAAATCAGCACCATATTGCATCACGAGCTTAAGTGCCTCAATGTCTTCACCAACAGCCGCCATGTGAGCTGGTGTCCAGTCGTTAATGCCATGAGCATTTACAGGAGCACCGTACTGCAAGAGCAGTTCAATCACTTCGTATTTGTCGGATTCTTGGCGCTCCAAAGCAAGGTGTAGAACCGTGTAGCCATCCCTGACGGGAAATGCAAGCTCAACACCACGGGAAAGCATCCACTTAATAGAGGTTTGGGAACCACAGGCGATCGCGTTAATGATCCAAGGGTTGCCGAGGAAGTTGTCTTCTCCGTCAGGAAATCCATCCAGTAATTGCTCCAGTTCAGCAAGCTTTACTGGATCTCCTAATGCCAGGACACCGATAGCGTAGTCGTAATCAGCGTAGTGGTCAGATCGAAACATGACTAAAGATAAAAGTGTTTAAAACTCTGATACCCTGCACAGACAGGGCATCAGAGTTAAACTAAACCGAGGGCAAAACCAATCAAACTTTTGCTTCTTCCTTAACCAGCTTGTCCCAGCCCAGATCTTTGAGCGAGTTATTGCGGCGGAGTGGGCGGGTCACCAGCTCCAAAATGTCGCGGGCATTGCCAAAGCCGTGAATTTGGGCAAAGGTAAACTCGACTGACCACTTGGTATTGATGCCTCGCGCTTCCAGCGGGTTAGCGTGGGCCATGCCGGTAATCACCAAGTCAACCCCTAAGTCGTGAATCCGCTGGAGCTGGTTGTAGTTGTCGGGTTTTTCGACAATCTTGGGTAAGGAAACCCCCATTTCGTGGCAAGTCTTTTCTAGCAGCGCCAGTTCAGCCGCTTGGTAGCGCTTGTCCATGTAAGGGATGCCAATTTCGGGGCAGGTCATGCCGCAGCGAATTAAGAACCGAGCCAGAGACACTTCTAGCAAGTTATCGCCCATAAAAAAGACCGACTTACCGCGCACCAGTTGCAGGTAATCTTCGAGGCCAGCCCAAATTTGGGCTTCTCGCTCGTCCAAACCTTGGGGTTCAATGTTGAAGACAGAGCAAATTTTTTCGACCCACGCCCGCGTGCCATCCGGGCCGATCGGGAAAGGAGAACCAATTAACTTACATTTGCGTCGCCGCATCAGCGTCGTGGCCGTCCGACTCAGGAAGGGGTTAATCCCAGAGACGTAATAACCTTCTTCAATCACCGGCAGTTCCGTGAATCGCTTGGCCGGTAGCCAGCCGGAAACTTTGATTTTTTGTTTTTTCAGTTCGAGGGTGAGCTGGGTGACAACTGGGTCGGGCAGGGAGCCAAACAGCACCAAGGGGGGATGATCGTGATACTCCGACTCTTCGATCGCCACGTCTTCTTTTTTCTTGCCAAAGTTGAGCAAAGAGGCGATCGCATTCCGCTCTTTTTTCTCGGCTTCCATGGTCGGCGCTTTGTCGGGGCAGCGGTGGGCCATCGCTGCCAGGACGGTATCTTCCCCCTGGGTAAAGGCGTAGTCAAGCCCGTTGGCGCGAGCCACCACAATTGGAATGTCAATTTCGGCTTCCAGGCGGGGGGCTAGCCCTTCCAAGTCCATTTTGATGATTTCGGTCGTGCAGGTGCCAATCCAGACAATCACGCTCGGATTGCGATCGCGCTTAATCTGGTCGCACAGCCGCTTCAGTTCTTCGTAGTCATTCAGTTGAGCGGAAATATCGCCTTCTTCCAGTTCTGCCATCGCGTAGCGGGGTTCCGCGAAAATCATCACGCCCATCGCGTTTTGGAGAAAATAGCCGCAGGTCTTGGTGCCAATCACCAAAAAGAAGCTGTCTTCAATTTTTTGGTAGAGCCAGGCGACGCAGCTAATTGGGCAGAAGGTGTGGTAGTTGCCGGTTTCGCATTCAAAATCCAGCGCTTGGGGTTGGGTGTCAGCAAGAGTCATAGGTCGTTGTTAAAGGGGTTACAGGCCATGCATTTAGATTCAAAACCAGGCATAGAACTAGCGAGGGGAACGATAGCCGCCCTGGCACTCTTCGTCCGCCCGAATGCTGATTCGTTTGGTGGGGGGGTTAAACTCGGTGGCTGGACTGGGCAGTAGTTTGACCTCCTTGACAGCCGTCTGCTCGACGGTTTCAGCCTTAGCCAGCGCCTCTAGTTCCTTGGCGGGGTTAAAGTTTAGCCCCAGGGCGGCCACAATCCGATCCGGGTCATTACTCAGTTCCACCATAATTGGGAACATAAACGGCAACTGTGGCTCTAATACACTCAGGGTTGCCAGGATAAAGCTAGAGGAGGGGCGGCGCAGACCCTTGTGGTTAATCCAGACTGCCAATCGATCCAGCCAAGGGCGGTTTTCCTGGTAATAATCGAGCCATTTCGTTTTTACGGACTGACGCAGTTCTTGAGTATTCACGTAACACCCTGTTCAAGAGATGAGTTCTAGATTCTGAATTGTAAGTCAGACTTAGGAATTCATGCCTTAAACAAGGTTACGGAGACTACATTTTTAAACCATCATCAGATCGAGAGATTCCTCCTCGGTTCTAACGGCCGGGACAGTTGGGTTGAGATAGAAATCAGACAAGAGGGCAAACAAGTCGCGATCGGGAGAATCTTCTGGCACTACGCCCTCCGGTAGAGCCAAAACTTGGTCAGCAATATTCAAGTAATAATCACAGACATAACTGAGGGCGGGATCAGTCTCTGCCATCTCAAATAGGGTTTTGCCTTTGACGCGGGAGACTCGGATGTCTTCAATCAGGGGCAAAATCTCTAGCACCGGCATTGGGACATGCTCAATGTATTTATCAATTAAGTCGCGCTTGCTGGTGCGATTGCCAATTAAGCCTGCTAACCGTAGGGGGTGAGTGCGGGCTTTTTCCCGCACAGAAGCCGCAATCCGATTCGCCGCAAACAAAGCGTCAAAGCCATTGTCAGTCACAATCATGCAGTAGTCAGCGTAGTTGAGCGGGGCGGCAAACCCACCGCAAACCACGTCCCCTAAGACATCAAACAAAATCACATCGTATTCATCGAAGGCGTTCAGTTCCTTCAGCAGTTTGACGGTTTCGCCCACCACATAGCCGCCACAGCCAGCCCCAGCGGGGGGGCCACCGGCTTCGACGCAATCCACGCCGCCGTAGCCTTTGTAAATCACATCTTCTGGCCAGACATCTTCGTAGTGGTAGTCTTTGGCTTGCAGCGTATCAATAATGGTGGGGATCAAGAAGCCGGTGAGGGTAAACGTGCTGTCGTGTTTAGGATCACAGCCAATTTGCAGCACTTTTTTGCCCCGGCGAGCCAAAGCAACCGAGATATTGCAACTCGTGGTTGATTTACCGATGCCACCTTTTCCGTAAACTGCCAATTTCACGATTGAAGTCCTCTCTTAAAGTTCTGATTTCAAGGTCAGAGTTGGTTGAGCTTCGAGATTGTATTTGCGCTCACAGTTTGCATTATTGTCTACTTGCGATCGCCTGCATAGGGCATCTCAGGCAAACCAGGGGCGATATCAGACTATTTTCGGTTTAAATAATATTAAAGTAATCTAATTCACGGTCAAAACCTTGATTCAGCCCTTAAATGATTTTATAAAAATTTTTATATTACACTTTTATATAAATTAGAAACAATAAACAAAATATCAAAAGCGGCTCTAATTCAGGCTTGGCGAGCTAAATTAGAGTTTGAGCTTTGGCGATCGCCGGCTGGTATAAGCCATTTCTCCCTATTGATCGCCCCAATTAATCGAACCGGGGATCAGGCAAGGCAATTAGAGCGAAAGCCTGGATTAGGGAGGGGCGATCGCTAAATTTGCTTCTAGAAAACCAACGGTCTGAATTTTGTTAAAAATCGTGAATTTTGCCATTCTTGCAACACTTGATCACGGATTGTCATAAAGCTCAATATCATTCCGGCTCATCAGGTCAAGTGGGCGATCGCCCTTACTGGTAGTGATAGCGGCAAGCTAAAAAATCAATCCGGTCTTGCCTGACTCGGTAGATCAACCGATGTTCTAGGTCAATTCGGCGCGACCACGTATCTGCATCCACATCCTTGATCGGTTCAGGCTTACCAATTCCCTGAAAAGGGTTAGCCATTACATCAGACACCAGATCAAGTATTTTGTTGGCTTTGGCGAGATTTGTTTTGAACCACCAGGCAATATCTTCCCGAAAGGCTTGGTCAAAGATTGGCACTCGTTGAATTGGCTGCTGTGGGGGCTGCTCAGACTTCCGTTTCTGCTTGCTCAAAAGTCAACTCCTGCTTCAACTGAGCGATCGCCTGGTTGGTTGTAGTTGACTCAACAGGCAGGCTATCTCGAAGTTTAGAGCGTTCCAGCACACCCAAAAGCCGCTGGGCATTGGCAGGAGATTTCAAAAGGTAAGCAGATTCATAGAGACTAGCTAAATCAGATTCAGCAATGAGGGCCACATTTTCGCCATTGCGTCGATTGACGATCACAATTTCGTGATCATTGGCAACCTGCTCTAAAAGAGAGAAAAAGTTTTTTCGCGCCTCTGTTGGGGAAGCAGAGTTATGGGCAATCATAGACGTACCTAAAGGCTGTACATTTATGATTGCATAAATGCGCTAATCTGGCCAGCTAGCTTAAAGAGTGTCGTTCAAACTACAAAGCGCTCAACGCCGTCAGACTTGTCATACTGGAAAGGCAGATCTTGGCAGGTGTTATGCTGGGCAGTTTTCAGAAAAGTCAACTCAGAATTGAGCTAGCCACCTCAGAGCTTGTTTTGCGGGACAGCCTAACTCGCCCGCAGCAGTTGCAGCAGTGGCTGTGGCCACAGCGCCTATCGGCTGGATTGCCCGAACAGTTTTCCGTTGGCTTGGTCTACACCAGCAGTTTTGGCCCAGTCACCGTTCAGCATCGGGTTGACGTGATTGAAAATCACTGCCTACGCCTGATTTTGAGCCAAGGCATTGACGGGTTTCATGAGTGGTACTGGGGTGAAGGCTGGGTACAGTCTCGCCTAGAAGGAGTTTCACTGTTGCCGCTTAACTTATTGCAGACGCTCAGCTTGTTGCGGCTGAGACAGTTTTTGACTAGTCAGACTTCTTAATAGCATTCACTTAGAGTTATCAGCCACATGGATCAGACTTTCTTTCAAATTAACAATTCGTGCTGGCACACCAACCGCAGTGGCTCCAATAGGAATATCATCAAGAACAACAGCATTGGCACCAATCTTTGCATGATCTCCAATGGTTATTGGGCGGATGACTTTTGCACCAGAGCAAATCACTACATTTCCACCAATTTTAACCCCCGAAACCACCGTGACTTGCTGCAAAAACATACAGTTAGGGCCGATGGTAGCTTTAGGATTGATGACAATCCCATTAGTATGTAGGAGTACAAAGCCGCCACCAAGCTGACAGTTTAGAGGGATTTCTGAACCTGTGACAACGCTCCAAAAACGATGTTGAAAAACACTTGACTTGCAAAAAAAGAACCCCAGGATACCGAGTGCATCCCACTTTTGCAATGAGTATAAGTACTTAGGACTAATGTTCTGAAGCAACGCTAAACTTTGAGTAATTGACCTCTCCCCCAGGAAACGTATGGACAGTGCCAAGAAGACCAAAATCCA
>JAESGG010000138.1_pt1 | contig 16248 bp, 16 predicted proteins | sample 9266231 | NCBI WGS metagenome assembly JAESGG01 (sample SAMN14515337, study PRJNA621664) | algae metagenome | isolation source: Aphanocapsa sp. GSE-SYN-MK-11-07L and co-occurring heterotrophs from wet... | place: USA: Grand Staircase Escalante National Monument, Utah | collected 2006-04-16 | reverse complement strand
AAGGGGTGGAAAAAGGGGATGTCTTGGGACAGATCTCTTTCATCCATCAAATCTTCGGAGTTGCTGTTTGATCCCGACTTCCTTCATGCAAGTTGATTCCAATTCATTCTTTTTGCAACACAACCCTCTAGCATACTTGAAAACGATTGCAACCTATAACAATGTGCTAATCAGGAGGAAACAGATGAAACAACTGCTTTGGGTATGGGTTCTGGTTGGGAGTGGAGCGATCGCTACTGGCTGTCAATCCGGCTCCAACTCATCAAGTCAGCCAACCGATTCATCACCTCCAGCGGCATCGTCCCCCGAGATCGCTACTCCGGTTCTTTCTGGCAATGCCTACAAAGTTCCTTACTTGGGATACAACGGCAGCTTTCATCTGAATGCTGAGAGCGAGAGTTCGACTAAAGATACCCGCAACCCGAAACGGATCGATATCCAAAAAATGGAGGAAGCCACCTTCTACAAAGACGCGGCAGGCCAAACCGCGATCGCCCGTGATTGCCATTATGCCTACCTGGGAGCTGTCCCGGATACCAAATACTATCCAGAATATAAAACGTCCGTGTGGGATCTGTTTGAACTCGAAAAAGACGAAGAGGGCAACCAAGACCCAGCCTGCAAGCAATTCAAGTATCTAAGCTTCACAGCTCCCCACGGCGATCCGATCCACATGCATTTCCGCTATGGCGGCGAAAAAGCTAGCGTTCAGGCATGAGTGAACATGAGCACCGACGCCGAGGAGCCAGCTAAGTTCAACCCCTGGTGGTCAACCTACTGCGGCGGCAAAACGGCCTGCGGCAAAGATGAGTAGGTTGAATAGTTTTGCATGGTCTAGGCTTTACCCAGACCATGCAAAATCATTACAGTTTTAGGGCAAGCGGAGTTCTTATTTTGGACTGAGCATCGGAGAGCCGCTCACGTTGAACTTGCTAGGGTCAAGCTCGTAATTGCCATCAATAAAAACATCTAACTCTGTGCCGGCGGTGTAGGTGACGTTTTTTCCTTTCATTAACAAGAAAAAGGGACTGATCACCGCTGCCAAGGCCACCACAGACGCGGAGGTGCCGCCGCCTTTGTCTTTGCCAGCTCGAATCCCAACCCGCTCATCACTAACGAGAGTGACTTCTTTAACGGCAATGTCTAATTTCCCCTTCTGACCCAGCATCCCAGACGGCTTGGCTTTTGCGACATAGCCTTTCGCCAAGGCACCCTTGGCAATCACAACCTTGCCGTCAACCACCACATCATCGGCCACCTCGAACAAAATTGTTTGGTTGGTTTGAGCCGTCTTCGAGGAAATTTCTTCTTTTAACTTGACTTTGATCGGATGACCGTCTTCTAGACCAAACGTGAGGGGAGCAGTGGGCTTAGAGGTAGAGGCAGGCGGCAGGGGTTGCTGGGTGGCTTGACTAATTTCCCAACCTGGCGAGGCGATGGTCTTCGACCGGCCTTCGGCCATCGCCCTTGGCATTGCAAAAGCAGTCATCTGGGCCATGCCACTCTCAAGCACAATCAACAAAGCTGACACTGCTATCAATCGCTGATTCATATGTGAAACTCCGTTTACCTTTCTGAAAACAACACCTATAGCTTTCCTGATTCTGACTTCAGGAGTCATGAGCAAGATTTCTGACCGAAATCTCACCCACAATTCAACTTGGATTGCTATATAGCCAAGGTATCATTCAGAATTTTAGATTGAAGCTCAAAAAAGCTCTATATTGCTTTCTATGTAGGGAATTGAGGCGTTTTACATCTAAGAAAAATAAATTGGGTCTCCCAAGGACAAATTATTGTTGAAAGCTTTGCGAAACGGTATTTTTAGCAATAATCGCCATGCATCGAAGCGAAATCGCTACAGTCCCTCAAGTCAGGGCTAGGAAGAGCAGTAGGATGGGAAAGCAACTTATTTGCACGACCTATGTCATCTCCGCTCAAACTCAATTTAATTGAAGGATCGATCGCCTTTAGCTTTAGCCCAGAAGCAGGGAGAGAATTACAAGCGGCGATCGCTGCGCTGATCAACAGCCTCAAGCTGACCGCTAACAAATCCCCTGGCACCAAGGTGACTCCTCAACCCTCCATGGAGTATCGACACACGGGCGAGGTGTTCGTAGAAATGTTTTGCAACCCCAACATCTGGCCCACCCCGTTTGCCGCCAAAGTGCTGCTGACAGTTCGCGATGATCGGATTCGCCTCACCACAGAAGCTGAGCTGACCCGAATCGCCGATGATGTTAGTCAGTATTTAGAGCAATCTTAGAGCGAGCCGACCCTGATAAAATACTCGAATGACCACTTAACCCCAAAGGATCACAATGTCTGGAACTCTCGCTTTCTTTACGATCGTTGGCGGCGCTACCGGTGCAGCGCTCGTTCTTTACTATGGACTAAGGCTGGTCAAGCTGATCTAGGCGATCGCAGCGAATCTCTAGCAAAAACCCATCTGGATCATAAAAATAAATGCCCCGCCCAGTTGGACGGCTGACTGGGCCATGGTCTAAGGGAATTTGATGCTGTTTCAACACCGCCACAGCCTGTTCAAATAATTCTGGGGCAATGTCAAAAGCCAAGTGATTGGCACGGGTAAACTGGCGTTTGGGGTCAGAATCAGGCGGCGTTAGCTCCGGCTCCCAAAATAGGTCTAGCACTGTGCCATCGGGAGTCATAAAGTTAGCGACTTGCCCCGTCGCCACCAAATCTTTTAGGGTCGAAGGGATTTCTGCCCCTTGTAGCTCATGTAAGCCCAAAATTTGCCCATAAAAGTGGCGAGAAGCCTGCATGTCTTTGACGTTGAGAGCAATATGATGCACTCGCCGCAAACTGCCAGCGGCTAAACCCACGATCGCAGAACTTGAAAACATAGTAACTTTCCTAGAAAACTTAGCAGGCCAAGCCTAAAACTAGACTGATCGCCAGCAAATATCTGAAGAGTTGAGTTGCTGATGATCTGTATTTTAAGCGGCAGCCCTGTCAATTGAATTGTATCTGACTAAGAGTGGGAACTAAGGCAGCGATCGTCCTTGCCCATAGCTGTTGTATTCAGGGGAGATTGTCGTTGCAGAGCGCCGACAAAGCTATTAGGCTGAGGGGTTGAGAGTCAGGATAGAATGCGATTAGCCTTTCGTTACCCTTCGCGCTTAATCTGATTTGACAGTCCCCGCTCTAAAGAGACGGGGATTCTTAAGAGATAAAGACCCTTAACGGCGCTGCCAAAGCGCTCCTACCCCATCCGAACCGAAGTTCATCTAGGCTACTTTTGAAATGCTTGACCAGGATATTAGCGGCACCATTGCAATCAGCATTGACCAACCAACCCTTGGCAGTTCGGTACAGTCCACGCTGGATTCTTTTGCCACTAAACTTATCGGTCTGCGGATTGTCGGCATTCCAGACCGGAATAGCATCATTATCCAAGGCGCTGGCTTTGCTGGTATACGATTCTTCCTGTTCGACGACCTCAATCCCGTAACGCTCACAGAGGCTTTCCAGCTTGCGTTTCAGCGTAAATATCGGAATCTGGGTGAAGTTTTGATTGTTGCGTTTACCCATGTTGACCGATTGTTTCAGGTCAGGGTTGTAGCCCACAACAATTTTGCTGATTTGGTTAGATTTGCACCAGTTCACGATGTATCGAGCCGACTTGTTCAAATAGTCATTAACTTGGTGATTGCGTTTGTCCAGCAAGCCAGACTGACGATTTGTCAAGCCTTTAATGCCTTGCAGGTCTTTAATCGACTGCAAAAAAGCATTGCGCTTGTTGTACCACTGGTTGATCGATTTGAGTCTGCGACCATCCAGAATGAACGACTTGCCTGTAGTGCTGACGCAGGTTGCCAAGTTATTCAAGCCCAAATCAACACCAAGGGCATGACCCGTCTGTTCAACTTTCTGCACTGGCTCAGCTTCATAAACATAAGACACGTCAAAGTATCGCGCTCCCAACTTAGGGAGAATGCGAATTTCCCTAATAACCTTATCTCGAAGTCGTTCCGGGATCTGGAAGCTCACCTCTCCATGCTCACGCCGAAAGGCACGAGACGAGGGGACGGTAAACATCCAATCCTTCTTGGGCAACCTGTCCTTCAGGTCACGCCCTCGAACAGGGATAATCAGCAGAAAATGCCCATCCTTGGGCAAGTAATGAGGAATGCTGACTTTCGCCGCAACTTCTCCACGCTGTTTCATTTGCAGCAGTTTGAAGAACGAGCGGAACGAACGGTCAACCACCTTCAAAGTCTGCTGAGCAACATCGGTCGCCAGTGCTTTGTAGTTCTCATTCTCTTTCGAGTGGTAGTAATTCCCCTCGTATTGAAGAAAACGACGCTCTTGAAAAAAATACTGACGCACGTTAAACAGCCCCACGTTAAACATGTTTTTGCTCAAGTGGCAAAGCTGTTTGAGGGTATCAGATTCCGACTGGCTCAACTTGAGTCGATTGGTTTGATTCAAGAACACAATGAGTTGCCGCTAGATAGCCTATATTATAGCGGAAAGGCGATTAGAATCGCTGTTCGTTGTTCCGCTGCGCTCTGAAGAGACGCAGTTCCCCAACGTATCAGGTATTTCTTATGGCACTCAGCAAAGCTGACATTGATTACGACCAGGATTACAATCTTTGGATTGAGCAAACGGTGGAACTGCTTAAAGCCCATCGCTTTGATGAAATAGACTTAGAAAACTTGATTGCTGAATTGGAGAGCATGAGCAAACGAGATAAGCGAGAACTCCTCAGTCGCTTTAAAGTTTTGCTCATGCATTTGCTCAAGTGGCAATACCAACCTGACAAACGATCAAATTCTTGGCGATCCAGCATCCGCAATAATCGAGCAGAAATTACTCAGATTATTGAGGATAGTCCCAGTCTCAAGGTTTTTCCATCTGCTATTTTAGACAAGGCTTATCGATTCGCCCGTGCAGATGCGGCCGATGAAACTGGGCTAGACTTGGCGGACTTTCCCATAGAGTGCCTTTTTACTGCCGATCAAGCTCTAGACACAGAATTTTGGCCGGAATCCAAACTTTAAGTTCAGCCGTCCTACAACGAGTTGTCAGTCCTAAACAACAGTCGGTTTAGGTAGTGCAAAATGACGATCGCCCCTGCCACGCTCATCGTTAGCCCTAGCCATAGGCCATCTGCCCACGGGCGTGGTTGGTCGAGCATTAAACCGCCTAGGCTGGGGCCAATAAAAAAGCCGACCGCCCAACAGAGCGAGTTAATCGAGAGATAGACCCCTCGTAAAGCTTCTGGAGCCAAATCAGCTACCAGAGCAGATGCCGAGGGCGTATACACAACAGTGGCGATCGCCAGCACCGCTAAACTGACGATTGCCCAAATCAGGGCATGGTCAGGCACAATGCCCGTCACAGCGACCAAGCCAAACCCCAACCCCCACAACCCGCTCGACAAAATTAGCGCCTGCGGACGGCTCCAGCGATTTAGCCAGCGCGCCAAGGGCAACTGGAGGATAACCGCCAAGACCAAATGCCAGGTAAACAAAGCGCTGAGAGTGGCTGAATTAAACCCCTTGCCCTGACCGACAAAGTTCGTGAAATAGAGCGGGAGCGTGGTGTTGATTTGAGCAATGTAGGAAGTAATTAAAATATTGACTAGAACATAGACCAGCAGGCGGCGATCGCCCAGCGCTGCACCCCAACTTTGCTGCCAAGAGCGGCGATCAGTTCTGGCGGGAGCGCTTTCTTTAATAAACCGAGCAATCACCACCAGAAAGACGGCAAAAGAGACAGCGTCGATCACAAATAAGCTGCGATATTCGCCAAACAAACTAATCCAAGCCCCGCCCAGCACTACCCCTAAACCCAAACCAATGCTGTCGGAGAGCCGAGTCACCGCGTAGGCTTCACTGCGCTGCTCGGTTGGGCTTAAATCTGCAACCAGCGCCTCGTTGGGCGGCCAGTATAAGCCTGCTCCCAAGCCCATCACCAGGTTGCCGCAGACAAAACTAGGCAAGTTGTCGGCAAAGGCCAGGATCAGGGCGGCGATCGCTGAAATTGCCGCCGACAGCAGCAGCGTGCGCCGTCGCCCCCACGTCGGAGTATCGGCAAACGTGCCGCCCAAAATTCGCCCCACTATGCCAGAAATTGAGGCGCTGCCCAAACCCAAGCCAACGGCTGTCGCTGATAGCCCGACCTGGTTGACAAAAAAAATCGGAGCATAAAACAGCGTGAAGCCTGTCCCGATCGCCGAGAGCAACCGCCCTGCCGACAAAATCCAGATTTGGGGGTCTAGGGGAGGTAAGCGGGCAAATTTTCGGAGCTGAGTCAGCATTGCTGAGCAAAATCTGGAAGGGCAAATCATTAAGAGCGGTCTAGGCTGTGCCCAAACCGCTCTCATTACTAACTAAGATAACCAAAAGCTATAAACTAAACCCCGTTTCAAGAGGCTAGATGTTTTAGCTAATCGATCGCAGTGGCAACATCCAACTCTGCTTCAGCCTCAAAAGATTCAATGATGAACGGCAACTGGGCCCCCTTCATCCCCCGGCGAATTCGGTCTGGAGTTTGCTCAAACAACACAAACAGGGGCAGATGCCGTTCTGCCCCGTCGTTAAAAATATGCTGATAGGTGAGGGGCATATCCCAACTATAGCCACGGCTGAGCATGATTTGAGTTTTGCGCCAGCGGCTCAATAGGTCTGAAAAATCTTCACCGGAGCGGTGGATGAAAATAAAAATCTCCACATCGGTTTTGACTCGCCATTCGGGGTCGCACATCAAAAAAGCCAAATCGCAGTCTAGGCTCAGCATTTCAGAAGGCGCATGAATCGTGCTGCCTAAAGGCGATTCCCGCCGAACATTGACTAAGGGCAAAGGAATCGTAATCAGGCTTTCGGCCGGACGACGCATACTCGGAACTGTTTCTAGATAGGGTCGATATTTCCGCAACAGCTCGATCGCATGCAGGTGATCGCTATAGTGAGCTAGGGTTTCCTCGTAGTGGGCTGGTTTGATCATGGATATTACAGGGTGAATGGTCAGGAACTATCCTGGCTATATTCTTAAGATACCAATCCTGAACAAAAATCTTACTTGGCCCTCAAGTCGTTCTGATTTGAACTGATTTGAGACTCCTGCGATCGCAACGCTAATGAAGACTGCTGAAAATTGGGCCTGATCAGCGATCGGCGCAGTAGTCAATATTGAGCAAGACATAGGGATAGAGCGTCTTAAACCAGCTATCCCAGACCTGTTTGGCCGGTTGGCTATCAATAAACTGGTTGACGATGGTTAGCCACTGCTGATCGTCGGCTGGCAAAATCATCCCGTAGGGATCGCAGGTGAGGGGACGGTCTGGGATCAGCGTGTAGTCATTCAAGGACAATTTTTGCCGTTCCAACTGCGAAATCAGCAAAATACCGTCGTTGGCCACAGCGTCAAGTTTGTTGCTCGCCAAAGCCTGAAAGGCGTCTGTTCTAGCTGTTTGTCCTTGAAAGGGAACTAGGCTTGCCTGCGGATAAGCTCGTTGCATAAAGGCGGCGGTGGTTGAGTTCGTAAACACGCCTATTCGCAGATTTTGCAGATTCGTTTGGGGATTGACTTGAGTCTGCTTTTTAACCAATAAATGGGTGCCAGTGATGAAAAATGGGCTAGAAAACTCCGTGCCGGGAGTTGGGTTGCGAGTAATTGTATTTGGCCCACACTCGACTTGAACAGCGTTAGTCTTGACCAGATCAAACCGATTGCCCAAGTTAGAGGGAACAACAATTTCTAATCTGACTGGGCGATTGAGTTGGGTTTGAAGTTGATTGGCTAACCCCGTCAGCAAATCCACACAATAGCCCGACCCTTTGCCACTGGCATCGATCGATGCAAATGGCAGCGAATCTTGGCGAATACTGGCCTTCAACACCCCCGTTTCTTGAATTTCTTGCAGCACAGGTTGGGAGCGAACAGGAGCAGCCGCCGTGGCTAAGGGTGGCACAACGGGTAGCGGTAGCGGGCCACCAAAGGCTGTTTGGAGTTGATCTGCGGTTAAAGAGCGGACAAAATCTAGCTGAACTGGCTCTCGACTGAGGGTTTTAGCATAGGCGGCACTCAAGTAAGGTCGGTATTCTGCCCGGTTGGCGATGTAGACCTGCATGAAGGCCAGGCTGAGAGCTTTAACATACTCCTGGGACAATTGCGGATTTGGGCCAGCTAATAACTGGTTGAGCGCACTGAGGGGAGATTGCGCCTGCACCCCGCCCGCCGAGAAGTTATGACCATTCGGCACCAGCGTCACTAGGTATTTTTCCGGTGAATTCAGCCACAGAAAGGGATGAATCTGTTCTGGAATCGGCGGAGTGACAAAATCAGTGCTGCCGCTGATCATCATGGTCGGAATCCGAATATTGCCCATCCCCTCTGGGCCAAGAATCGTGCTGGTTAAAGGGGAAATCGCGATCGCCGCTTTAATCCGCGGCTCAGACAAGTTGTAGTCGAAGGGGGGCAAGCTGACGGCCCGGCACTGCAAGAGCAGCGAGATATTTAGAGTTAATTTCTGGTCGTCACAGGCTTGCTCCAGCCGCTCAGGGTCAAGGTCAGCCCCGGCTAGAGCCAAGGTGGTGTAGCCGCCAAAGGAGTGCCCCATCATGCCCACCTGTTGCAGATTTAGCTGCCTGGCCACCGTCGGGTCTGACTGCGATAAGCGCCCCAATTCGTCCAGCAGGTATTTAACGTCTAAGGGGCGATCGACAAATTCAACCGGGCTAACATCTCGTTTTTGCAGGCTGCCATCCAGCAAAGATTGTAAGCGCTGAGCATTGCTGCCCATGTGTTCGGGCACGGCCACCGCAAATCCGTGGGAGGCCAGGTGCTCTGCCAAATAAACAAAATCACTCCGCCCTGAACCCAAACCGTGGGAAATCACGACGACTGGGGCAGGCTGAGCTTGTCCCACCGGCAGGTAAAGATCGACTTCAAACTGTAAGCCAATCTTTTGCCCCAGCAGCGATTGTCGGTTGCGGTTGTTGGATAAATCTAAAGTGCGGCGAGAAACTTGAAACCGGCCGGGCTGTCTGAGGTCAGGCTGCTGAGCGAAATCCGTTTTGGGTGCGCTGGCGATTTCTGCTTCCATCTGTTGAGCGATCGCCTTTAGGGCAGCATCCCGATATTTAGAGAGGGTAGTTAACTCTTGCTTTGCCGCTAGTAAGGGTTCTGTGTTAATCCGCACGGTTTCTGCCGGAAAATGCCGCAGCATTGTCAACAGGGTTAATCCTTTCGGGTCGTTTGCGGCCCCAATTAAACTGGTTCGCAGCAGTTGGGCCCCATCCTGACCCGGTTCAGTCTTAATAATTTGCCGCACCCGCAGCAAGATTGCTTTACCCAGGGGGGCATCTAAGAATCGGGACAGACCAGCAGCGCTAATCGTAAACTTTTGCTGGAGGATCTGCCGCATCTCAGCCAGGGCGGCAGCATCTAAAAATTGCGTGTAGGGCTGAAATTCTGGGGTGACTTGACCTGACTCAACGTAGATTTCTAAGGCACTCACCGGCAAAGAAAGCTCAATTACGCCATAGCTAATATTAATCTTCTCCGCTCCTAGAGCAGGTTTTGGCTCTAATAAATCGGGCAATGCGCCCAAGCCGATTAAGCAGCAGACTGTTGCAAAGCCGAGGGATTTGACGGCTTTGAGAGGCAAGAATCTGGCTGATTTGATTGGCATAAGCAATCCCTAGCCCCTAAGTTATTTCTAAGGAAGAATAACACAAATGGTTGGCAAGACTGGCGAAGGCTAACAGCAGTAGAGGTTGGGAGGTATGCCCTCTAGAATATCTGTCTTAGCGCAAAATCTCTTGACGATCGCTTGACCGCTTTATTTAAATATAAAGAACTGAGAATGTGGGAATGATAAGATTAGTTGCCCAAAAAATTTAGTTCCCTTCGAGATTTGGAAGTCAATGACCGTAAAGAAACCCTTGCTGCGATCGCTTGACCGCTTTTCAACCCCAACGCCAAGAGGCCGTTCCTTAATCAATTCGTTGCTTGATAAATTAAAACCGTACCTAGGCCTACGAACCTTATTGCTGAGTTTGACTGCGGCCACCTGTGGCTCATTGGTGCCATCCGTAGCAATGGCAACCCCGAATGGCACTTGGCTATCTCAACCGCAAATTCGGTTTCATACCTCGAACAACACGCTTGATCAGGTGATGGCCACCATCAAGTCTCAACACTACAAAACTGTCTTTCTTGACTTCCGGAATGTCTCAGATGCAGATCAACAGCGAGTTAGCCAGAGTGCCCGCCAGCATCAGTTAATTTCTATTGTTTGGGTGCAGTCCCCCCAATATCGCTCCTTGACCGTGCAGCAACTGGTACACGAAGCCCGCTACGGGGATGGAATTCAGGTCGATGACCACTTTTTCTCTAATTACTCGCTATCAGATTTTTACGCATTGCGCTCTCAGTACAATAAGCAAATTTTCTGTAGTATCCAGCCTTTTCAGGCTAGCCAAATTCCAACTAGCGGCTGTAATCAGCTTGATGTCCAGTGCTATGCATCCAGCGGCTTTCAGAACTGCTTGAAATTGGCCGATCGGCTGAAGGCGGTAGTAAGTTTGTCGAGCACCGATACCTATCGCTATATTGAGCGCTTAGGTGGGCGGACTTTCAATGTCTTTTTATGGCCCTACAGCAAACAGTTTTTCAAGTAAACGCGCAGGCTAAGCCCGATTTTGCGATTCACACGTTACTCATCAACCTTACGGCAGTCGGTGTCAACCATTAACTGCCTTTCCCTCACTTTTTAGTCCAAATTTAAGTTTTAAGTTAACTGATTCCCAAAGACTTTTTCATGAGGTCACGAATCAGATTGTCTTTGATCATTAGCAATCGATAGATCTCCATCAGTAAGTCTGAAAGCTGTTCTTGATTGAGATCGTCGGCTGAATCTTCAAGCAACCTGATCTGAAACTGCTGCTCTAAAGATAGCTGAAAGGCATCAGGGTTCATAACAATCACCTCTAATCAAAAAGTTAAGCTGCAATTCACAGAAACAGGCTGGTTGAACAACAGCGCATGAAAGAAATATTTGTGTCAAAAACTGCTTCCTTCATGCAACTAATGTATAATTTTTGCTTTTAAACTGAATCGCTCTTTAGCAATATTCTTGCTTAGCTCAAGCAGACGCTTTCTCCTAATTTTGTACTCCCTTAAATTGCTATTTCTATTTCCATTGAATGACTGACCGCAGGTGGGCCTGAGTATGATTTTGTGCCCAAAGCTGCTTCGGGCTTAAAATCCGCATTTTAATCAGATCAATTAATCTGGCTGGTATGTTAGCGGCATCATCCTTCACAATAGGTGAGTAAGCAGTTCTGGCGCACATTTGGCGATTTATCATGGCAACGATTAACGACAATTATCTCAAGCTAAAAGCTGGCTATCTATTTCCTGAAATCGCCCGCCGGGTGAATGCCTTTGCAGAAAGCAATCCAGAAGCCAAGATCATCCGCTTGGGGATTGGCGATGTAACTGAGCCGCTGCCAGAAGCTTGCCGATTAGCAATGATTGAAGCTGTCAACGACATGGGCGATCGAGCCAGCTTTAAGGGCTATGGGCCAGAGCAGGGCTACGCTTGGCTGCGCGAGGCGATCGCTCAGCACGACTTTCAAGCCAAGGGCTGCGATGTCGATGCCTCAGAAATTTTTATCTCGGATGGCTCCAAGTGCGACTGCGGCAACATTCTCGATATTTTCGGCAGCAATAATACGATTGCCGTGACTGACCCGGTTTATCCCGTCTATGTCGATACCAACGTGATGGCAGGGCATACCGGCGATGCCAACGACCAGGGCGAATATGGTGGGTTGGTTTACCTGCCGATTACCGCCGCCAATGACTTTACCGCTCAAATTCCCAGCCAAAAAGTTGATTTAATCTATCTCTGCTTCCCGAATAACCCAACTGGGGCGACTGCCAGTAGAGACCACCTGCAAGCCTGGGTAGACTATGCCCGGAGCCACGGCTCAATTATTTTCTTTGACGCTGCCTACGAAGCCTTTATTACCGATCCGGCGATCCCTCACTCAATTTACGAAATTCCTGGGGCGAGGGAATGCGCGATCGAGTTTCGCTCTTTTTCTAAAAACGCTGGATTTACCGGCACTCGCTGCGCCCTGACTATCGTGCCTAAATCGCTGATCGGCAAAGCTGCTGATGGCTCAGATGTAGACCTGTGGCGGCTCTGGAATCGCCGCCAATCGACTAAGTTTAACGGCGTCTCTTACATTGTCCAGCGCGGGGCAGCAGCCGTTTACTCGGAGGCAGGGCAAGCCCAGGTCAAAGAATTGGTTAGCTTTTACATGGAAAATGCCCAGATGATTCGCGCCCAACTGACGGCGGCTGGCTTACAGGTTTACGGCGGTGTGAATGCCCCCTACGTTTGGGTGCAAACTCCGCCAGGGCTGAGCAGTTGGGATTTCTTTGATAAACTCCTACACACTTGCAATGTCGTGGGTACGCCCGGATCTGGGTTTGGCGCCGCCGGAGAAGGCTACTTTCGGATTTCGGCCTTTAACAGCCGCGCCAATGTCGATGCAGCGATGCAGCGGATCACCGCCAAGTTTAAGGGTTAGTGGCTCTCAGCTACCTTGGGTCTGAAGCGACATCAGGGTTGAAGCGAGGGTGCTTTGGGTAATTGGCTCCCAGGTCAGCGCGGTGAGCACCGTTCGCACCCGCTCGGTCACTTCTGAAGCTTGGGCAAAAATGTTGGGTTTAGAAAATCCCGGCAGCAAATCGATCGCCCCCCGTCGGATCGCCCATTTGCGCTCAGACGCATAGATGTCGGTGCGCATCCCGCTGGTCAAAACAATTTTAATTTGGGGATATTGCTGCTTACACTGACGGCAGACATCGTAGGGGTTAGCATTTTGAGTGCCAATATCCAGCAGCACCAGATCGGGAAGCGCAATTCCTAATTCTTTAAGCTGCTCAAAAATTTCTATCACATCAATCCGGGTCGGGGCCCAAATGACCGAAATCCCCTGGGAGTTGAGAATTTCCCGCCAAATTTCACCCTGCATTTTTGAAGATTGAATCAGCAGTACCGTTTTGGGGTGTAGCCCTACGTCTGATTTACTGACGGCTTGAGCGGGACATTGGAAATCGATTTCCGTACTGCCCATCACGACGCGATCGCCATTAGCTAAGACTGTCGGCTTGCTGATCCGCTGGTCATTTACAAACGAGCCATTGGAACTGTCCAAGTCCGCAAGCGAAAACTTGCCTAGCGTATACTGTAAGGCTGCATGCTGACGAGAAACCAAATGATCCGGCAGCACAATCGTGTTCCCCTGATCCCGACCAATGCTCCACGTACTGCCAAAACTGAGCGAAAAACTGTTTTGAAAGTAGGGCGTTTGAATTAACAAGCGGGGGATAGGAGCCACTAAATGAGCCGGATTTTCCCACAGCGGGTAGCCGCCAACTGAGGTTGCCGGAGCGCCAATCTCTGTGCCGTCGAGTCTTGATAAACTCATTATTATTTCTCAGCTTCAAACACACATCTAAATTTAGCTTACCCGGTCGCCCTAAATTTGTAATGATTTTACATACCACAACTGCTGATCTTTTAGCCTGAGATATATTGAGTTTGAGCAAGCCAAATGCGATCTAATCAACCAGCTTTGACCAATCAATCAGCCCAGCCACGCGTTGGGGTCATTGGCGGTGGACAACTGGCCGGGATGATGGCAGGTGCAGCCAAAGCTTTGGGCTTAAAGCTAATCGTCCAAACGGCTAATGCAACTGATCCAGCGGTGGCGATCGCCAGTCAGTCCATTATTGCTGGTCTAGATGATCTGCAAGCCACTAAGAAATTGGCGGCCCAGATCGATGTGATGACGTTTGAAAATGAATTTATTGATCTGACTGCGCTCACCCCGCTGGCGGCTGCTGGACTCTGCTTTCGGCCATGTTTAAAGACTCTCCAACCCTTATTGGATAAGTATAAGCAGCGCACTTACCTGCAAGCAATTGGGTTACCAGTGCCTCAGTTTGCGGCCCTAGCTGCGGGGCAAAATCCGCTGGAATTCGGCTTTAGTTGGCCGGTCGTGATCAAGTCTCGGCGGCATGGCTACGATGGGCAGGGGACATTTGTGATTGGTGATGCCGCTGCTTTGGCAGCTTTTTGGCAGCGGGTTAAACTGCCAGCTTCAGAACCAGATCAAGCGTTTTTAGTCGAAGAATTTGTCCCCTATCAGCAAGAGCTAGCGGTCGTTGCTGCCAGGTCTGTAACGGGCGAAATTGTTACCTATCCGGTTGTAGAAACTCAACAGGAGCAGCAGGTGTGTCGGCGGGTGATTGCGCCTGCTGCAATCTCTGATGCCATTGCAACCCAAATTGCAGCGATCGCCCAGCGGCTGCTGACGGAACTAGACGCGATCGGCGTGTTTGGAATCGAGTTATTTCAAACGGCTGACGGCAAAATTCTGATCAACGAAATTGCCCCCCGCACCCATAACTCCGGTCACTTTAGCCTGGATGCTTGCCCAACCTCCCAGTTTGAGCAACACCTGCGGGCAATTTGTGGTCTGCCGCTGGGAGATTGCACCCTCAAGACCGCCGGCGCGGTAATGGTTAATTTGCTGGGGTTTGAACAAGCGGAAAGCAGCTATCCAGACCAGCAACAGCAATTGGCAAAGTTACCCCAAACATTTGTGCATTGGTACGGCAAAACCCAGTCTCATCCTGGCCGCAAGCTGGGGCATGTCACAACGCTCCTAGATACCGCCGATCGCCAAGCCGCCCTAGACGCGGCTCAAGCGATCGAGGCAATCTGGTATGGCGATCGCTCTAGAAGCTAGGACGAATTATTTTCCTATGCCAGCCCTGGTTGTAAGTCGCTAAATTAAGGGGTGGCCTAAAATGCCAACGTCTAATTTCACGACTTTAGACGGTTCTAGTCCAGTCGGTGGCGGAAAGGACATTCCTCCGTTCGTAACAACATAGATACTCATGCGATCTGCCTGGCGTTGCCCAAAAGCAAGCGCTGTACTCCCCGTCATCCCCTGTTCGGCTTGGGCAATAATCGTCGTTTGGCCGCTGGGTGTAATTTTGACCACGCTGTTGTAGATATGAGTTGTGCCGTATAAATTGCCATCCTGGTCAAAGGCGAAGTCATCTAAGTTAACGGATTTTAGAAAAATCTCTGGCTCACCGGGTTGAGCACCCTCCAATTGAATTGGAATCTTAATCAGCTGCATCTTTTCAGTATTCGATGCATAAAGCGCATTTCCATAAAGCTTTAGCCCATTCACTCCTGGCAATTCCTTGGTGGGGGAACTGCGGGCAAGGCTAGAATGCTCTAGCCAAATCCTGGCTGTTTTCTGAGCTGTATTGAGTTCCCAAATCGCTCCTCGGTAAGAGTCTGCAATTAGGTAGCGATCGTCTGTCAGGGGAGTTAGCCCATTCAAAAACATCGCGTCTGGCAATGTCACCAATACTGTCACTCTCCCTTGCGGAAAAATAACAAACACTGTCGGAATGTTCTGGTCATTCCAAGCGCTCAGTAACAGGTCGCCATTAGGGGTACAAACCAGCCCAGCAGCTTTGCCAGGGATAGTAGCATGAAGGGTTGGGATGCCATCAGTCCCGATCCGAAGCACTTTACCATCTAGGTGGCTAGTAATAAATAGAGTACCGTCCTGGCTAACAGCAATACTTTCCAAAAATGTATTGACAGGAAAATCAGCAATTTGACGGGCTGGGACAAGGGCAACAGGTGATTCTGCAAAGATTGGTGGTAATTCAGATGAGGTGGACATTAAAGCTCTCCTTGCATCAAATTTGTCGCAGACTGAATTTACCACGCTATTTTCCTGCTGTCTTTGCTAATGACTGGGGTCAACCAGAAACTTATCAAGAGCAATGCAGAGAGCGAGTCTCAAAACTTAAAAATTACTGGGCTGACTGGCTTTTACTTTTACCACATTCAAGGATTTGTAGAGTTTGCGCTCGATCGCTTGGGCAGGAAGACAGCGGGTTGAATTGGAGCAAGCAATCAATGCCCATGCTATTGTGCGAAGACTTCTCTTAAGAAAAATTGTCAATACTACTTAAATAATTATGACTATTTGGATCTCAGAGCGAGACTCGGCAGAGTGGGAAGCAGAAGTATGGCTGTGTTGCAAAAACTGAACTACGTGGTAGGGTAAGACGCTCTCGTCTAAATTCCTTTCTCTGTGATGTCAACCTCCGAACCGTTCAAATGGCGGCACTTCCTAGCTGAGATCATCTTGCAAT
>JAESGG010000137.1_pt1 | contig 16282 bp, 17 predicted proteins | sample 9266231 | NCBI WGS metagenome assembly JAESGG01 (sample SAMN14515337, study PRJNA621664) | algae metagenome | isolation source: Aphanocapsa sp. GSE-SYN-MK-11-07L and co-occurring heterotrophs from wet... | place: USA: Grand Staircase Escalante National Monument, Utah | collected 2006-04-16 | reverse complement strand
TCACCCACTTGCGTCAGTAGGCTTTGTACAATGGCTTCCATGGCTATCCGTCTGGTGTTTATTTTTGACAATATGCACCCTATCCGATGGATAGCTTTCTTGTCAAAATCTGTCCGGACTATTGTTTCAGGACTAACGCTCAACATTTTCACCGTCATCCTGGGAGGCATGGGTTTGGTTGCCGTCCAAGCTGAAGTTGTACGGCAAGCATTCTTAAACACGACTAAACAGGAGTTTGCCAAAGCTTTACCTCAAATTGCGGAACAGCAGCAGGGGGAAGTTTTACAGGCGGTAAAAAAATGTTTTGAGACCTATGAAGCTGAGGTCACAGAACAAATCAATGGTGATATTGCAGCTCGACGCTCTGAATTAGTGAATTTGCTCAACCAAAAGGAATCCTACGATGTGAATCGTGAATCAGAAAGCACAAGGCTCAACCAGATTGAGATGCAAATGAAGTCAAGCTTAGAACAACTCTCAACCTTGCAACAGCTTGCGACGAAAACAGGCAAAGCATAAGTTAAAGGATCAGGCGATAAATGAGCAGTAAAGTTCAAACCCAAAGCTTCTTAATTGATCTAGAGCGGGTAGTTCAGGTTCGTCGCCAGATGGCCGCTTACTTCCAGCAAATTGTAACCCAGTTAACAACAGCAGAAACAGCAGGTAAAACTGCTTCTGGTTCGTTGGGGTTAGACCGTGAGATTGAAGATGCGAAGCGCACCGGAGAATATCTTCAGCAAGGAGTTTTTCGCTTGCTGGTATTGGGGGATATGAAGCGGGGTAAAAGCACTGTTTTGAACGCCTTACTTGGCGAGAACTTACTTCCCAGTGATGTGAACCCCTGTACAGCTTTACTGACCATCCTCAAATATGGCTCTGAAAAAACTGTGACCGTGCATTTCAACAATGGCACTGCACCGGAGCAGATCGATTTCTCAACCTTCAGACAGCGCTATACGATCGACCCTCAAGAGGCAAAACAGCTCGAACAACGCCAGCAACTTGCCTTCCCCAATGTCTCCCATGCGGTTGTGGAGTATCCGCTTCCGCTCCTAGAAAAGGGAGTTGAAATTGTCGATAGTCCTGGTTTAAACGATACCGAAGCACGGAATGAACTTTCGCTAGGTTATATCCATCAATGTCATGCGGTGTTGTTTGTGTTGCGAGCGTCCCAGCCCTGCACCTTGTCGGAACGGCGCTATCTGGACAACTACATTAAAGATCGCAACTTGACCGTCTTTTTCTTGATCAATGCTTGGGATCAAGTGCGTGAATCGTTAATTGACCCTGATGATTCCGATGAATTAGCGGAGGCGGAGGCTAAGCTCCATCAGGTTTTTCGCGCCAATCTTGCCGAGTACTGTATGACAGAGGGTCATGACCGCTACGATGAGCGTGTTTTCCCGATTTCGGCGTTAATTGCGCTCCGGCGGCGGATCAAAGATGCCAATGCCAATTTAGATGGAACAGGCTTTCCAGAGTTCATGGGTGCGCTCAATCCATTTTTGACCGAAGAACGCGCGATTTTGGAACTGCGACAGGCGAGATCGCTGGCTCGCCAAGTTGCGAATCGCTTACACGAATTGATTGAACGTCGTGGCTATCTTTTAGGACAAGGTGTTGCTGAGTTGCAGCAGCGAATTGCATCCGTGGAACCAGAATTTAAGTCGCTAAAAGATATTGGTGAACAATTTCGCCGCGAAATTCAACAAATGCGCGATCGCAAAGCGCAAGCGATCGCCGACTCTTTTCAGAACTATGTGCTCAATCTTGAACAGACCTTTGATGCCGATTTCTTAAAGTATCAGCCGGCAAGCCTTAGTTTGCTCGACTTTCTCAATCAAGGCCGCCGGACTGAATTTAACGCCGCCTTTGAGAAAGCATTTCAGCAGTATGTCAACGATAAGTTTTTCGCTTGGACGCTATCAGCAGACAAGAATTTAACCGCAGCCTTTGACCAACTGGCTAAAACTGCTGAACGCTATGGGACTTCCTATCTAGAAGTTACGGATCGAATGACCCAAAAACTGACTGGCCAGACCTTGAAGGCTCGTGCGTCTATGGACTTAGAAGAAGATGCTCCTCCTTGGGCAAAATGGGCGATGGGCTTGTTTTCCTTAGCCACAGGTAATTTTAGTGGAGCGGCGTTAGCAGCGGCAGGGTTCGACTTCAATGCCATTTTGCTGAATATCTTTGCAGCAGCGGGAATTGCGATCGTTGCGACTTCTATTTTTGGTGTGATGCTAGGCCCGATTGCATTAGCTCTTGTTGGCTTGGGCTTGGGAGCATTCCAAGCTGATCAAGCTCGCAAGGAGCTGGCTAAGGTGACGAAACGGGAATTGGTCAAGCATCTCCCTCAAATTGCCCAACAATTTAGCCCCGATATTACCAGTGCAGTCCATGAGTGTTTCGATAGCTACGAAAGCGAGGTCATGGATCGGATTCGAGATGATATCCATGTCCGGAAGGAGGAGTTAGATTTCCTTTTGACGCAGAAAGTAGCCCGTGACACTGATCGCGAAGCTGAACTCCAACGTCTGAGATCGCTAGAGAATTCCGTCACGGCAGACTGCCGGCAAGTGGAAGCGCTATATCAAATGTATATAGGTGGGACAGGACTATAATTTTTGAACTGGCTCCGGCTCTCGTTTGGGTGTTGAGTGGGTCGTCCCAAAGATGTCAGGATTTTGAGTAGCGCGCGCTACTCAAAATCCTGACTTAAATACCACTACCGTTGAGTGAACTATGACAGAGACTGAACAAGCAATTTTGCAACAATTGCAGGCTGCGATTGGGGGACTTGAATTAGATTCTAATCATCCGCTCCGACAGGATATTAACCAACTTATTTCTGTTCCTGAAACGCCAGCATTTCGGATCGCCGTATTTGGACCATTTAACTATGGCAAGTCCACGCTTCTCAATGCCATCTTAGGACAGCGAACACTCCCCATCGATCTGATTCCCACCACCGGAGCCGCGATCGTGGTTCGTTATGGGACTGAACTCCAAACCCGGATCAAGCTCACCAATGGTCGCACCCTGATCGAGCCAGGAACTGAAATCCTCAAGCAGTTCGCCATTTTGGACGATGAGCGACGAATGCGTGAAGATGTTGCCGCTGTGGAAGTCTGGTGCCCAAATTCCTGGCTGCAAACTGGTGTTGAACTTTTGGATCTCCCTGGTACCAACGATCGTGAGGCTCAGGATGCCCTCGTGCGCGACTCCTTGTTAACTGCGGACTTAGTGATTCAGGTTCTAGATGGACGCAAGCTGATGACCCTAGGTGAACGCGAACACCTCCGGGATTGGCTGCAAGATCGTGGAATTGAAACGGTCGTGTTTGTGGTTAACTTCTTGAACCTGCTTGAACCCGACCAACAACAGCAAGTCTCCCAGCGGATGCGGTTTGTGGCGGAAAGCTTCCGCTCTCAACTGCCGTTAGGGGTCAGTAACCTGTATCGAGTTGATGCGCTCCCTGCCCTACGAGCAAGGTTGAAGGGAAATATGGCCGATGCTCAAGCATCTGGACTACCTATCTTTGAGACTGCATTACAAACAATTGTCGAGGCTTACCAAACTCAGGGATGGCAGCCAAAAGCCAGATGTTTAAGCGCGATCGCCGTTAATGTCTGCGCCGCTCTCGAATCTAAAATCGAGCAGCTCACACAGGAGATAGAAGGCCAAGCCCAACGCCAGAACGAGCAACAGTTAGATCTGAAACGACGGGCGCAAACTTTACTCCAAAAGGGCTATCAAGATAGTGTCTCAGACCTCCGAAATTGGCTTGCTTTTCCTAACTTGCTACAAACCTACGAAACCAGCCTCACAGAATCCTTGCGAACATTCGATTTCATGTTCTGGGAAGCCAAGCAACTTCGCCCCGACTGGGATGCTCGTCGCATCGCGGTTATCCATTGGGTTCATAAAACCTGCGATTTCTTTGGCTTACCCCAACCCGTAGAACTGTGGCTGACTTTCCCGCCGGAACCGGTGATCGAGATCCCTGAAACACCGCCAACAGTGACTGGGGCTGATGCTCAATTAGATTCTGCTGCCCCTATTGCGATCGCTACGGGACTTGGCTTAGTCATCGGTGGCCCAGTGGGCGCTGCCGTCCTGGGCGGAGCCAGCTATCTTCTGAACCAATTTGCCTCACCCCAAGAGAATGTTCCGGCTCCGCCAGAACCGATTCAAGTTGAATCCATTGATCGCAATGCTGCTTTCACCTACTTAGAACAGTGGAGCCAACTCGCCTTAATGTCTTTAGATGACTATGAAGCGACAGTTAAGGCAGTCATCTACTGTCCACTGTCTGCGCATCATTCTCATCAAACTACCTCCCAACATCACCAGCTCCGTTTTTTACGATTAACACTGATGACACTTGTTGACATGCTTTCCATCAGCACCAGCACAGGCAGCCGCTTGCCGACTAGCAATGATGCAGGTTGAACCATTTACTTACTTCGCTGATACTGATAGGACTCTGACTTTGCTCCCCAAACTTGTTCTCCTTGGGCATTGAAGCCTCGATCCCAGGTCTTCATGCCCGATCGATTTAGCTCAATCTGGTTTGTAATTCGTACCGCGCCTTTGAAATTAGCAGGACAGCCTTCGACTGGCGTACTGCCAACGTAGCCCTGGGTAGACCGCTTCAAAATCACACTGCAAACGGGGCTACCCAGATCCTTAGATGTCAGAATGCGCGCCGAGTTAGGTTGATTGCAAAAACCATTCCAGGCGGCTGGCTCAGCAGGTTTGAAAGACAAAGATTGTATGCTCTGAATGGAACGATCAGATAAAATTTTCAGAAACCTTTGCCGGTAGGGCTTAGCCAGATCTTCAGCCAGCGCCTGCTCCTGATAGAGAAAAATCGCCTCACTCTTGGGATTAGCATCCGTCACCCGAACGCGACAGGTTGTCATGCGGACATTGGGGGCTTTGGGGTTGGCGATCGCCTGAGCAGAGGTGTCCATAATGCCCTCTAGCAGCGTGGCTACCTCTTCAGTTTGCTGGTCTAAAGAAAGAGTGAGACTGCGATTCTCCTTGGGAGAGGCGTAGCCATCGGGTCTAGCCTGAGCTAGCCCGACGCTTACAGACCAGAAAAGACCAACTAAAAGTGGAAACAGATCACGGTTCACCATTGCTTTCAGTCTAGGCGGAGCTACTGCTATAATGAACTTACAATACTTGGGGCTGTAACGGTTTCGACGTTTTAGTCAACGTACCCTCGTGATGCAGGCCGAGAGCGAGTCATCTCTCGTAAATCAAAGACTCAAAAATCGTACATGCGAACAACATTGTACCCTTTGCTCGTAAGGCAGTTGCTATTGCCTAAAAACCGCTAGTTTCGGTTTGAGCGTCTGTAGTCCGACTCCGTTAAGGGCTATAGACAAACCCCAACGGATGCTCCAAGCGATTACCTCTGGTTGATCGCCTGGCTAAGAAAATCACCAGAGAATCCTACCGTCTGGGATAAGTGACGGTTCCCGCTTGAGGACTAGAAGAGCTAAGCCTGTGAACGAATGAGGAGCTAATAGCTAAAGCGGACACGGGTTCGACTCCCGTCAGCTCCACTATTGGATAACCTAATGATGTCCAACCAAGTCTACAAAACCCTCTCTAGTAGAGGGTTTTTGCTTACTTAAATTCCTGGTCTACCTGGTATAAGCTAGTAGACGTAGACTAAGAACTAACAGATGGCTAGAATTAGAGGATTTGAGGGGAAATATGCCCCGATTGGAGATAGAACCTTTAGCTGGAAAAGCACTGTTTGTGAAGGTGGCTCCTGACGTGGATGCCTTAATGAAATCGCTCCCTAACCGTTCTGAGTCTCTTAAATGGGTAATTACTGAAGCAGCAGAGAAAAAACTTTTGAACGAAGAGTTTAAAGCATCATGATCGTAGCTATCCCTACCCCTGTTAGAATTGCAATGGATATCAGCAGATCCACTGCAATTCCCTTCAAGGGCGCTTGGTGATTGAGACGGCAAAGCCGATCGCTATCTCGAAATCTGTGGAGGCAAACCATGACGCAAGCAATTGATGAACCCAATCAATTTCAGCAACTAATTGAGAGTCAGCGCTTAGTATTAGAACGTCTGGACAAAATTGACCAAGACTTGAGAGAGACTAACACTAAGTTTGATGCCTATGTCAAAGCCAGCGATCGTTTATTGGGTGTGGCAACTACCATCATTATCACGGCTGGCACCGTTACGATTTTGGCTCCGCTAGCCCAATCTGTTGCACCTACTATCCGAGCTTTCTTGGGAGGCAGCGCATGACCCAAGCTAAAAAGGCAGCAAGAATAATTCTGGGGTGATTTACGGGGTACAGGTCAAGCATCCTTGCAGGAGAACCTATACACAGCAAGCCTTCAAAGACTTTGTTCTATGGTCGTCAGCTCCACTATAAGATAGTTCAATACACCAGCCTTACAAAACTGAGATGCACTCACTACTGCTTTTAGCAGAAAGCCTATACAACTGACAAGCAATATCAAAATGCAGAGCGTACCTATCTGGCTTTGTGATGGAATCGAAAAGCAACAATTGAAACAAAAGTAAGCGCAATGATAATTTAATTATCTGAGCGTCTGGAGGCGAATTGACTGCGCCGTTAAAAGCTGAGATTCGCCTGTTTAAGAATCTCCGTCTCTTTAGCGCGGGGAGTGTCAAAACACGCTGTTCTTTCGGACTGGTGGGCTGAATTAAGGTTGTCATGCCTATTTCTCTAACCGAACTGCGTACCACTGGAGGTAGTGGTCTGGGCCAAGATCTAGATCGCAGGAGGTATCGAGCAAGCGCTGGGCTTGATCGGCGATCGCCGGAATATTTTGTAAATCTCTGGGCAAATCGGCTTGGCGATCCGTCAAAATTGTCTGGAGTTTCTCTAGCAGCTCAGCCGGTGTCAGAAACTGTTCCGGTTGATTTGGCTCTAGGAGCAGGTACATCTGCTCGTCGTACATTAAAGCGTCAGTCATGGTGGCTAAAAAATGGGGCTAAGTTTGAGGGACATAGCGTTTCCGAAGAGAGTTGGCGCGCCGCTTGGCTGTGCTGTTTTTGGGGTCTTGACCTAAGACTTGTTCATAAACTTCTAAGGCTTGGCTGGTCAGATTTTTCTTTTCGTAAGCGTGAGCCAGATTGTTGAGGGCCGTCACATAATTGGGGTTGCCTTTGAGGGCTTCTTTATAGTTGCGAATCGCCAAGTCATACTGCTCTTGAATAAAATGCCCATAGCCGATCGCGTTATAAATCGGAGAGACATTCGATTCAGCTTCTACTTCGGCCGCCTTCAGCGCTTTTTGAAACTGCGCGATCGCCTGGGTGGCTAAGTTTTTGCTCAGGAGAATGCTACCGAGTTCAAAGTATTCTTGGGCAGTTCCCTTTTCCTGACTCAGCTTACTCTGCAAGCGCGAGAGGGCAGATTCAATCCGTCGGGTCTTGAAGAGTTGTCGAAACACAAACCAGGCAACGGTGCCGAGCAGGACAATCAGAATTGCCAAGTAAAGGGTGGGGAAATTATTGTCCATAAAAACGAGTTAATACAGCAGACTCTTCTTTTCCAGGGTATCAAGTAGCAGACCAGAATTTTTGCATGAGTTGAGTTTAGACGAAGCAGCTTTCGGGGTAAAAGCTCTCAGCAGTCCGACGATCGCTCGTTCGATGCTCCTGAAGCCAAGTTTGGATGACGCTAAACTGAGACTATTGAATCCACCTGAATGCACTGTCACCTATGGAAGAACGCGGCTTCAGTCAGCCAGCTCCTCGGATTGAAACCGACACGATGGGAGAAATTGCCGTTCCTGGCGATCGCTATTGGGGGGCGCAGACGGCCCGCTCCTTAATTTACTTTCCGATTGGGGGGCTAACCATGCCCAAGCAAGTGATTCGGGGTTTGGGGGTAATCAAGCAGGCAGCGGCGATCGTCAATTGGCAACTCGGCTTGTTGCCAGAAACCAAAGCGAAGCTGATCATCCAAGCCGCGATAGAAGTGGTAGCAGGGGAGCTAGATCAGCACTTTCCGCTCAGTATTTGGCAAACGGGCAGCGGCACTCAGACGAATATGAACGCGAATGAGGTGATCGCTAATCGGGCAATTGAGCTGGCGGGTGGCGTGATGGGGAGTAAAACCCCAATCCATCCCAATGATCATGTCAACTGTTCTCAGTCCTCCAACGATGCCTTTCCAACCGCAATGCATATTGCGACCGTGCAGGAGATTCAACATCGCCTCTTACCCAGCGTCATTCACCTGCGCGATGCCCTGGCAGCCAAAGCCGATCAATTTGCTGATCTAATTAAAATTGGGCGCACCCACTTAATGGACGCCGTCCCGCTCACCCTGGGTCAGGAATTTTCAGGCTATGTGGCCCAGTTGGAGCAAAACTTGGTGCGGATTGCAGCCGTATTGCCGGATCTTTATGAACTGGCACTGGGCGGCACGGCGGTTGGGACGGGCTTAAATACCCATCCAGAGTTTGCCGATCGCGTCGCCGCTCAAATTGCCGAACTAACTGGCTTACCGTTTGTCTCTGCCCCAAATAAATTTGCCGCTCTGTCCGCCCACGATCCGCTGGTGATGGCGAGTGGAGTCCTAAAAACCCTGGCCTGCTCACTGATGAAAATTGCCAATGACATTCGCTGGATGGGGTCTGGGCCGCGCTGCGGACTGGGCGAGCTGACTTTACCCGCCAATGAACCTGGCTCATCAATTATGCCGGGTAAAGTTAACCCCACCCAGTGCGAAGCTTTGACAATGGTATGCGTGCAGGTGATGGGCAATGACACGGCAATCGCGATCGCCGGTTCTCAGGGCAACTTTGAGCTGAATGTTTTCAAACCGCTGATTGTCCATAACGTACTGCGATCGCTAGAGCTATTGAGCGATGCCTGCGCTGCCTTTACCAACTATTGCGTGGTCGGGATTGAGCCGAATCAGCAGCAACTTGCCTTCAATGTTGAGCGATCGACCATGCTAGTTACAGCTTTAGCGCCCCAGATTGGCTATGAGCGAGCCGCCCAAATTGCTAAGAAAGCCTACGCTGAAGGCACCACGCTTAAACAAGCTGGCTTAGAACTGGGCTTTCTAACCAGCGAAGAATTTGATCAATGGGTGCGGCCTGAGCATATGTTGGCCCCGCAGCCCTAGAGTGACCTTACCCCGAAAAAGTGGACAGGTAACTTAAGCTGCGATCACATGATTGAGAGTACTCCAGTAATTTGCTTCAAATTGAAGCGGAGAAAGATATCCAAGCGTTGAATGGATTCGTTGTCGATTGTAGAACACTTCAATCCACTCCGCGATGGTCGTTGTGGCAATGGCTCTAGTCGAGAAAATTCTCGGATGGATTAACTCAGTTTTAAGAGTGCCAAAAAAGCTCTCAGCGACTGAATTATCCCACAGCAGTTCCTTTAAGCGGGGGAACCCCGCCAACGGACTGCCTCAACAATTGGCTCGACGGCTCATACTACAGGTAATGCCAGCTTTCTGGAGTGCATTTTGGTAGTCTTTACTGGCATACTGACCGCGGCAGTCAGTATGCCAGTAAAGACTAATCCGGTCGGTGACGGGATGCGCTGCCCCAAAGCAGCCTCTAAAGCGGTCAAGACCAATTGAGTCCGCAGATGTTCCGCCATTGACCACCCCACCACCCGTCGTGAGAATAGGTCAATAATCACCGCTAAGTACAGCCCGCCTTGAGCCGTTGGAATATAGGTGATGTCAGCCACCCACCCTCGATCTGGATCTGTTGTCGTAAAGTCGCGATTCAAGACATTCTCGGCGATTGGCAAGTCATGCTTAGAATCGGTAGTCGCCTTGAATTGACGCTTGGGGCAAGCGCAGATACCCAGATGAGTCATCAGCCGAACCACCCGCTGGCGACCGACCTGAAAGCCTTTAGCCACTAATGAGGCATGAATCCGCGGTGAGCCGTAGGTTTCACGACTGGCTTGGTGAATTTGTTTAATCTGTTGAGACAACATTTGATTCTCCTGAGTTCGAGGGGATGCTTTGCGCTTAAACCAGGCATAGTAGCCGCTCCTGGATAGATTGAGTACCTTACACATCAAAGCAATCGGGAAGTTTTCCTTCTCTGCATCGATTAGCTCATAGGGTCTGAGCTTTCCTTGGCAAAGAAGGTCGCGGCCTTCTTTAGGAAGTCTCGCTCCATCTGAACCCGTTTCAGGTCGCGGCGTAAGGCGATCAGTTCTTTGCGTTCAGCAGAGGTCAGTTGCCCTTGAGAGTTCGGCTGATGGTCAATCTGGTTTTGTTTGACCCAGTTGCGGAGGGCACTTTCAGTCAGACCCATTTCTTTAGCAACCTGGCTCACCGGTTTGCCAGATTGATTGACGATGCGGACGGCCTCAGCCTTCTGCTCGTCTGTAAATAACCTGCGAGGTTTTTGTGTCATGTAAACATGCTCCTGAGTTATCGACTCTTGGGAATTGTCCACTTTTTTCAGCCAAGGTCAAACAGCTTTCCTGGCAGGAGAAGAGCAGTGTTTAGGTGCCTCACTTTCTTAAACTCGACGAAAACCTAACTCAGAGGGCAAGACTGGGTTTGATCAAGGCTGGGACAATTCGCTCACTGGCCATGCGTGCCCCGAAAAGATTACGAGCGGTTGGCCCAATTTGTAAGGCGGCTAAGCCGCCCATCACGAACAGCTCACAGCTTGCCCAGCGCAAGTGTTCGTCAAGCATCGGTAAACCTCTGACAATCGGTAATGGATACTTGGCCTGCATTTCTGCCAGCAAGGGTTCAGTGGTTGCATCGAGTTGTGTCCCTGTCGCCAGCCAAATCCGATCGCACTGATGCGTTGTGCCATCGTCGCACTCAACCTGCCACCGTTGACCCTGCCAAGTTGCTTTCACAATCTGACAGTGCTGATGAAACTCTATTGTGCCATCACGCTGGGCGCGACGAAGCTGAGTCATGATCGCAGGAGTCATAGAGCCACCATTGCGAGCTTGCTGAATCATTTGCCAGCGTCTCTCAAGATCAAGTTCTGCCCAAAATGCCTTGAGATATTTTGGCCCTAACCAGCCCGGCTCGGCATCAAACAGCTTTTCGTAGAATTGCCGTCGATGCATCAGCGCTACGTTTGCGCCCCTGGCAATCGCCCCGATCGCCAAATGTCCAGTCGTCAAACCACCACCAACAATCAATACCTGCTCACCTTCAAGTCTGATGGCTCGTAAATCAATCTGGCTGGAATGGCGGAGGCGATCGCCGGGGTAGGGGGTAGAAATTTGCTGCACCCAATCAGCAAAATGAGGCTTACCGCCCCGGTTGGCGACCACGACTCGTCTAGCCAGAATGGACTGCCCCTCAGCCAGCCAGACTCGGAATCGCAGCCGATAGCGATCCAGCACAGGTTCAATTCGGACAACTTGCCCTGGAAAGACATGATTCTCTAGCTGCCAACGATCCACAATATCCTGGCAAAATTCTTTGAAGAGCTGAGTTCCTGGTAGATCGTAGGGGGGATATAATTCCTGGGGGCGACACTCGGCAAATCGGCGGAGTGCAAACGAGTTGGGATCAGGGTGGTGAACCGCCGGCGATCGCAGATGGAGAATTTGAAGGGCTGCAAATTGCTGATGCCAGCGACTCATCCAAATCCCACTGGGGTCAAAAGCCAAAAACCGCTCCCGACCTTGCTGACATTTTTGCAGGAGATGAGCCGCCAAGGTCAGCGCGTGGGGGCCTGCCCCAATCAGGGCAATTTCAATCGAATTTGGCAAGGTCACGATCGACAGATTCCCGTGTAGAATATAAAATGATTATCATTCTCATATTATCCTGTGAGTCAACCTATTGTGATCGCCGTTGCTGGTTTGGCCGGAGTCGGAAAAACAACCTGGATTCAGGAACAACTTTCGCAAGCCACGGGCGAACTGTTCTATTTCTGCCCTGGTGCCGGCAATGTCCCGATTGATCAGACCCAGATCAGACCCAGATCAGATCCGAATTTCCGACTGTCAGGATGCTGACTGAACGCCAGGAGTTAATTCAATTGCCAGCGCGATCAACCGTTTACGTCGAGTTAGGGTTTCATCTCGACCTGGGCAGCGCCGCTTCGTTTTTAGATACCCTGGCTGCCCAACGAGTTGCCGTGTTACCGCCTAGGGGACAAAAAACAGATTTCCATGCCTGGGCAGACCAGACAGTGGAAGGAATCTCGATCCCAGAATTGCCTGAATCTCCTCAGTTGATGCGAGCGGTGTTAACTGGGCAAGTCTTTGATGCTGCCAGTCTAAATGTGTTTTGGTTTGAACTGACTGAAGCAGCCTACGGACAAATCCAGCGGGCAAAGGGAATTTTCGATCGGGTCGAAGGGCGGGCTTTTTGCTTTGATTTCGTGCGTGGGCAATCAGGTAGCACCTATACCGAGCTAAATTTTCCGGCATGGTTAAACGGGCGACCAGAGCGGTTCAGCGGTATTGAAATTGTCGGACATGCTATCGATCAATCCGCGATCGCTCAAACTTTGGCAGACTGCGGCTTATCTGATCCGGCGATCGCCTACTATCAGTCCCAAATCAAACAATCGATTGAAACGGAGAAAGCCGCATGAAAATTGCTGTCCTGTCTTGCATTCATGGCAACTACGAAGCCCTCAACGCTGTCCTATCCGACATTGATCACCACAACACCGATAAAGTCTTTTGCCTGGGAGATTTAGTCGGCTATGGCCCCTATCCGAATGCGGTGGTTGAGATGATTCGCTCCCTCGATATTCCCACCTGTCAGGGCTGCTGGGATGAAGACATCGTAGAGGGTCTGAACGCTTGCGAATGCAGCTATCCCTCGGTTTTAGCCGAAGCGCGCGGCAAGCAGGCCCACGAATGGACAAACCGTGAAGTCAACCCAGAGGTGCGAGAATTTTTGGCCCAATTGCCCTTCAGTTTGCGGGAGGATAATCTCTGTTTTGTGCATGGCAGCCCCAACAGTCAGCATGAATACCTGCTGCCAGAAATCGATGCCTTCACGGCGCTAGAACGGGTGATGTCTGATGGGGCTGAGGTTTTGTTCTGCGGTCATACCCACGTCCCCTATGTCCGTACTTTGCAAGATAGTCATCTCCAAGTGCAAGTCAAGCAATCATCCGAGGTAAAATCCCGCCAATTTACAGCCGCTGTGAAGCGGATTGTGAATGCGGGTTCGGTCGGGGAACCCCGCCATGGCCGCCCCAATGCCACCTACGTGATCTATGACACCGAAAACCAACAGGTAACGCTCCGGGAGGTGGAATACGACTATCAGAAAACTTGTGCTGCAATCATCGAAAAAGGCTTGCCGCCGATCTTTGCCTGGCGGTTAGCTAGGGGGCTAGAATTTGCCGAACGAGCTGATGATCCCACCCATGTCTGTGAGCGATAGCCATGATCAACAAACTGTTTGATTTTGATGCTAATCCCAATATGCCAGCCGATAACTACGATGTTATCGTTCGTCAAAGCATTCCAGGGTACGATGCCCTGATGAGTATGCTGGCTGCTCTATTCCGGATCTACTTAGCCGATGATGCTCACATTCTGATTGTCGCGGCAGGTGGCGGCAATGAGATCAGCACCCTGGGGCAAGCGCACCCAAGCTGGCGGTTTACCGGTGTTGACCCTTCTGAAAAGATGCTGGCGGTGGCTCAATCGAAAGTTGAAGCCCTAGGACTGAGCGATCGCGTCACTTTACATCAGGGACTTGTGCAGGAGCTACCACAGTTTCCATTCAACGCCGCAACCAGTCTACTAGTAATGCATTTTTTACCGGATGATAGTACCAAGTTAAGTTATTTGCAGGCGATCGCGGCTCGCCTTCAGTCAGGTAGCCCGTTTGTGCTGGTGGATATGCAAGGCGATAAACAGTCTGAAGAATTTGAGCGACTTGTGGATGGATGGCAGACGAGAGCAAGAATGGCAGGGATGGAGGCAGAACGGCTTGCTGAATTGCGGAATAAAACACTTCAAGATCTTCCCTGTATTCCAGAATCACGAACGTTAGAGCTGTTAGAGCAAGCTGGCTTTAAAGAAATAACCCGTTTTTACGCTGGGTTTGTTTTCACAGGTTGGCTGGCGTTTTTGAAGTAGTTACAAGTTGCTCAAGAAGATTTTGGTGTAGACACAATGACCTATTGGGGCATTTTGAGCGGAATTGAGGGCAATTTGGCGGCTTATGAAGCCGTATTGCAGGATCTGGGCGGCCAATCCGCAGCAGTTTCTGAGCTTTACATTTTGGGCGATTTGATTGGCCCGACCCCCAGCAGCGAAAAGTTGGTGCAACGGGTGCAGAATCCGCGCCGGGGGGAACTTAAACCCCAGGTATGTCAGGGTTGGTGGGAAGAACAATGCCTGATTTTGCACGGTTTAGGACGATCGCCAGAACCAACCCGTCTGATCGAACGCTATGAAATGGCCATGGTGAAAACCCTCTGGGACTCAGTTGCAAAAGAAACTGTGGGATGGCTAAAATCCCTCGACTTTGGCTTTTTTGAATTAGATTGCCTGCTGATTCACGGCAGCAGTGTCAGTGTCGAAGATGAACTAACGCCAGAAACGTCTCCGCTGGTGATTCGCGATCGCCTAGCTCGGATGGGGGCCAATGTTCTGTTCTGTGGTCGCTCTGGATTAGCTTTTCAGTATGAGCTGCAAGCTGGTTCTACGACTTCTACCTTAACCACCCTGAACGGTAAGCAAGCTGCCCAGACTGTCGAAGCTTCTCCATCCGTTGTCATCGGTGTTGGCAATGTCGGGCGGATTCCGGGTCAGGCCACTTACGTAATTTACAATCCCGGTACAGGGCAAGTCGATTTCAAAACGGTTCATTACGGGGCAGCCAAAGGATTTGGAGTACCTTTGTCCTGGCAGAAATAGGATTCCGCTGGATGTAGCAATTTCAAAGCTTTGCTTCCTGCTGCTCCCAACAGGGCGAACACAAACCAAAAAACTCCAGGGTGTGATAGTAAACCCTGAACGATCTTGACTGCTGCACCTGATTAGCCATCTCTCAGATCGGGCAGAGTGCCAAGGGAGTCGAGGTGCCGCACTGTAAACAGGTCAAGTAATGCTGATCTTGCTCAACGTGGCTATAGAGGGCTTCACCAGTGACGGCGGCTCGACTCTGGACTAATCCTTTGATCTTGAGGATTTCTAGACCACGATAGACGGTGGCTAAGCCGAGGCGAGGTTGGACTTGACGCAGATGGGCATGTAAATCTTGAGCCGAAATGGGAGTATCAAGGCGTTGTAAAGTCGCTAGAATTTGCTCTTGGTAGCGGGTTAGGGGCTGGGCTGAACTTAATTTGCTCATGGCAAGTGGCAGAGAAGCAAAGTCACCCTAGAATGGTGATAATCATTATCATTCTAGCGTCTATGCAGACTCCTGCTGAACAAGCTGTGATTGATTCTTCACCCTCTTTTGGCATTGGTGGCTTGGTGCAGAAATTTGGCTGGCACTATCAGGGCCAGACCTTCCCGATCGCTTACGAAACCCTAGGACAAGGAGCACCCGTGCTGTTATTGCCCGCTTTTAGCACCGTCTCCACACGGGCAGAAATGCGCGGACTGGCCCAAGCATTGGCCCCGCATTTTCAGGTCTTGGCGATCGATTGGTTAGGGTTTGGGCAGTCAGCTCGTCCTAGGTTGGATTACCAGCGATTGCTCTACCTGGAGCTATTGCAAGATTTTGTCCGCACTGTTTGTCAGCCACCCGTTACCGTTGTTGCGGCTGGACACGCTGCTGGGTACGTGATGCAAATCGCATCTCAAAACCCCTCTGTTTGGTCAAAAATTGCCTTAGTGGCTCCAACCTGGCGCGGGCCCTTGCCGACCATGGGCGCACCTCCATCTGTGGCGGCCATGGTGAGGAGAATGGTGCGATCGCCCTTGCTGGGTCAAGCCCTTTACAAGCTCAACACCGCTCCCTCTTTCCTGCGCTTGATGTATCAGCGACATGTTTACACCAATCCAGCCCAGCTAACCCCAGAATTTATGGAGCAGAAATATCAGATCACCCAGCAATCTGGGGCCCGATTTGCTCCGGCTGCTTTTGTGACGGGTGCGTTAGACCCCGCCCAGAGTCAAGCTGACTTTCTGACTGGATTTCAGGGGTCTACGCCAATCATGGTTGTGATTGGGGAGAACGCACCACCCAAATCTCAAGCAGAAATGGCAGCGGCAGCAGCTATGCCTGGAGTGCAAGTTCAGCGCATGCCCGGTTCTTTGGGGATGCATGAGGAATTTGCCACTGAAGTCGCCGCCGTAATTCTGCCATTTTT
>JAESGG010000136.1_pt1 | contig 16919 bp, 17 predicted proteins | sample 9266231 | NCBI WGS metagenome assembly JAESGG01 (sample SAMN14515337, study PRJNA621664) | algae metagenome | isolation source: Aphanocapsa sp. GSE-SYN-MK-11-07L and co-occurring heterotrophs from wet... | place: USA: Grand Staircase Escalante National Monument, Utah | collected 2006-04-16 | reverse complement strand
AAAGCCTCGAACTGCTCACCTTTACCCTTCAACTTCGCCTCAAGAACCAGCATTATTACTCCAAGCCTTTGGGCGTAACTTCTATATTCTACAACAAAAGCCCCCCGGAGTATAAAAGTTTGACAGCGCTTGAAACGGCAAAAAGCGGGGGAAGATTCCGCCGCTTTATTGCCTGTGCTAACTCGTTTTTCTGTTGCTGAGCTTGTCGAAGCATCCCACCCTTAAAAAGAGGTGGGCTTTCAAACTGCGACATCCCCTGTAAGATTGGAAGTGCCAACTCTAACTTTGCATACCTCGTGAAAGCAATTACACTCCTTGGCTCAACGGGTTCAATCGGCACCCAAACCTTAGATATTGTTGCCCAATACCCAGAACAGTTTCGGATTGTTGGTTTAGCCGCAGGTCGCAGCCTGGATAAATTGGTGACGCAAATTCGCCAGTTTCGCCCCCAAATTGTGGCGATCGCTGATCCAAGCCAATTGCCGGATTTGCAAGCGGCGATCGCTGATCTCAACGAACAGCCGATTTTAACCGCCGGAGCCGAAGGTGTAGCCGAAGTTGCCGCCTACGGCGATGCCGAAGCGGTTGTGACCGGGATTGTTGGCTGTGCTGGCCTGCTGCCGACGATCGCTGCCATTAAAGCCGGTAAAGACGTTGCCCTGGCCAACAAAGAAACCTTGATTGCTGGCGGCCCAGTTGTTTTGCCCCTGGTCGAGCAGTATGGGGTGAAATTACTGCCGGCTGATTCAGAGCATTCGGCGATTTTTCAGTGTTTGCAAGGCGTGCCGAGCGGCGGACTGCGGCGGATTTTGCTGACCGCCTCTGGGGGCGCTTTCCGAGATTGGCCAGTTGAAAAATTGCCGCAAGTTACTGTCGCTGACGCCCTCAAGCACCCGAATTGGTCAATGGGCCCCAAAATTACGGTCGATTCTGCCACTCTAATGAACAAGGGCTTAGAAGTGATCGAAGCCCATTACTTGTTTGGGGTGGACTATGACCAAATCGATATTGTGATCCATCCTCAAAGTATCATTCACTCCCTAATTGAACTGCAAGATACCTCAGTCCTGGCTCAACTGGGCTGGCCAGATATGCGCTTGCCGCTGCTCTACGCCCTCTCTTGGCCCGATCGCCTCTATACCGACTGGGCGCAGCTTGATTTGGTTAAAGCCGGCGATTTAACCTTTCGCGCCCCTAACCATGCCAAATATCCCTGTATGCAGCTCGCCTATGCCGCCGGACGGGCGGGGGGTGCCATGCCAGCGGTGCTAAATGCGGCCAATGAGCAGGCGGTCGCCCTATTTTTAGCAGAGCAAATTAGCTTTTTAGAGATTCCGCGTTTGATTGAGCAGACCTGTGAGCGGTTTGAAAATACGGCCCAGCCGACGCTTGAAGACATTCTCAGCGCTGATCAGTGGGCTAGGCAAACAGTGCTTGCAGCCAGCCAGCCCGTAGTCTTGAGCTAGTCAATTCAAACATCTGGTCGGGATAGCAAGTCATGATTGGCTCATCTGGTTAAGGATTATCCGTTTTGTTGGGATTGCCTGGTTTCCAAAGGCTGCGAAACGAATAGCTCAGACCGAGTAAAACTGCTCCAAACCCCATGAACAGCAAGATCCGCCAAATTGCGGCTAGTCCAATCAAATCCCAGAAAAACAGCTTTAGAATCACCAATCCTAGCGTGGCTAACCCCGCCACCCGTAAGTTTTGCTGGTCTTGGCGTAAACCCATTACCAGCAGCCCGATCGCATACAGCCCCCAAGCCACCGTCACATAGCCACTGCCATCGGGCAAGGCCGAGAGCTGCCGCCAGAGCCAGGTTAAAAAGCCAACGTGAGCAATCACCAGATAAACTAAGCCGGGTTGAGCCAAGACTCGCAGCCCCAGACCAGCGGCTGCCATAATCACAGCCAGGTCAACTAGACCGGCTGAATTAAACACCACTAAGCCTTTGACCGGATCGGTCAGCAAGCGATCAAACAAACGAGCCGCGATCGCGGCTGAGAGTAGATGCGCCGCTACTAAAATTCGGTAATTCCGGAGTCGCTTCGACAGCAGATGCAAGCCGACTGCTTCTGCTGCCAGCATTAGAAATAGAAAATTACCGGACAGCAGCAGCACCAAGGCAATCGCTAGCAGCAAGAAGCACACCAGGGTTTCAGTTTCGGACAAGCTGGGCTGCGATCGGCGCAGCCCATAGCCCAGACCGCCATAGGCGATCGCCGCCCCCATCGCCAGCAGTCCCCAAGTCGAATCTGGCAGCATCCAAATTTGTTGCGACAGCCCCAGCACCAGCAGCGGCGTGACCACGGCAATCATTTCAACTGCTGGATCTGCAACACCTCGGCCCTCCGGGCTGCGCGCTGCCAACCGCAGCACCGGCAGTCCAGCAAAGGCAATCCAACCAAACATAATTCCAGCTTGGACTGGCCAATGGTCTGGCGATGCACCGGCAGATCCTAAGCCAAGCGTGGAACCAGCAAAAATCAGCCAGCCGCCAATAAAGCTAGTCCAGAGCAGCGATCGCCAGCCTTGCTGCCAATAAATGGCGCTGGTGCCGAGCAGCAGCAACACGGTGTAACCTACCAAACCGGAGACGGAGCCAGAGCTGGTGGAGAGCAAAAATGGCGTGCCTAAACCGCCCACCGCTCCCAACACCGACAGCACTGCCTGATTTTGCCGCAGCGACAAAAAGAAGGCCAGCAGCGTTACCGCCACCATAAACACCAGCGCCACGGCGTAGGGCACCAGCTTAAACAGTTGAAAGCTGGCAAAGCCACTGATATAGAAGGTAGCAATCCCGCCGCCCATCAAAATTTGACTGAACGCCCGCCGCTCAGACTGCAAGCGTAAGCCCATCCCCAGCAAGGCAATGCCCAGGGCCAAGCCAAATCCAACTCGCACGGCTGGAGTTAGCCAGCCTTGATCAATCGAGTATTTAAATAAAAAGCCTACCCCCAGCAGCAATAAGCCAATTCCGATCCGATTTAGCCAAAATTCCCAGTTTTGCAGCCAGTCAAAATTGGCGGGGGTGGTTGGCTTGACTGGCGCAGGTTGGGATGCGGGAAGTTGACCAGCAGAGGTAACCGGAGGGCGACTCGGCAAAGGCGACTGGGTCGATGCGGGGGGCAAATCTTGACCCTGAAGATTGGGTTCACGATTGAGTAGGGCGGCCTGTAACTGCTTGACTAGGCGTTGAAGGTCGGCAACTGCTGCTTCCAGCCGCTCAATTCGGTCTGCCAGGGACTGATCGCGATCGCCATTCTGCATAGCAACTAACAGATTGAGGCCAGGGGCTGAGACCGCCGACCCTGACGCAGGCAGCTATTCATCTTCAAACTCATCCTCATCGCCCTTAATCGGCACAACTGAGGTAGCTGAGACAACTGCGCCCTTTTCTAGCTTTTGGCGCACCAATTGGTCAACGGTTTTGGCAAACTCAGGATTGTCTTCCATGTATTTAATCGTGTTATCCCGACCTTGGCCAATGTTGTCGCCCTCATAGCTATACCAAGCGCCCTTGCGAACCACCACCCCAGTTTCTTCGGCCATATCCAAAATGCAGCCCAAGCTAGAGATGCCTTTGCCAAAAATAATGTCGAACTCGGCAATCCGAAACGGCGGCGCAACTTTGTTTTTGGCGACTTTAACTTTGGCCCGGTTGCCAAATTCATCTGTCCCTTTTTTGAGGGTTTGAATCCGGCGAATATCGAGCCGAACGGAAGCATAGAACTTCAGCGCATTCCCGCCAGTGGTGGTTTCGGGGTTGCCGTAGGTAACGCCAATCTTTTGCCGCAGTTGGTTCAAGAAGATGACGGTGCAACCCGTTTTGCCAATGTTGCCGGTAATTTTCCGCAGGGCCTGGCTCATTAAGCGAGCCTGCAAACCGACGTGAATATCGCCCATGTCGCCTTCAATTTCGGCCCGGGGCACCAAGGCAGCCACCGAATCAATCACAACTAGATCAACGGCGGTCGATCGCACCAGTTGATCAACAATTTCTAGTCCCGCTTCGCCAGTGTCGGGCTGAGAAATCAGCAGGTTTTCAATGTCTACTCCTAGCGCTGAGGCATAGGCCGGGTCAAGGGCGTGTTCGGCATCGACAAAGGCCGCAATGCCGCCCAATTTCTGGACTTCAGCGATCGCGTGCAGAGCCAGTGTGGTCTTACCTGAGCTTTCTGGGCCATAAATTTCAATCACTCGTCCTTTGGGCAGACCGCCGCCCAAGGCTAAATCGAGGGTGAGTGCCCCGGTCGAAAAGGTTTCTACCTTCATGCGAGCAGCATCGCCCAAACGCATGATTGACCCTTTGCCAAAGCTGCGCTCAATCTGGGTCAACACAAGGCTGAGGGCTTTTTGCTTTTCCGGGCTGGTCGTAATTTCAGGAGCCATGAATGCCTCAAGAGTTAGGGTGACTGGCAAAGGGATCATCCCTTTGCGAGAACGTTCTTTAAGTGTATGTTTAAGCCTGTAAGTTGGCTATAAAAAAATTGTCCCCTCTGTCCAAAGGCTGCTCAACTGGGGGCTAAATCTATTTTTCTTTAAACTCACAGCAGGCAAATTATTACTCCATTTAACCTTTAAGAAGTATGTCCGTGAATCAATTGTCAATGAGATCGCTTTTCCGCAAATTTCTCCATCTTCTGCTAGCAACCGTGATAGTGGTCGCGATCGTCGGATTTGCAGCTCAATTTAGCTTTGCCCAGAGTAAGCCTGCTCAAACTCCTCCGACTAGCATCCTGTTTGAGAATGTGCGAATTTTCAACGGCACTGCTGCTCAACTCTCTGCGTCCTCGAATGTGCTGGTGGTCGATAACAAAATTCAGACGATTTCTCAAGCTGCGATCGCTGCTCCGTCAGGTAGTTTAACCCGGATTAAGGGGAATGGCCGGGTGCTGATGCCGGGGCTGATCGATGCCCATACCCATCTGTTTTGGGAAAACACCCCGATCAATGCCCTGCTCTCTCCCAACACCTCGATTGAAACCCTCGATACAGCAGTGGAAACCACCGCGAAAAATATGCTGCTGCGGGGGTTTACTAGCGCTCGTGATATGGCAGGTCCAGTCTTTAAGGTGAAAAAGGCGATCGACGCCGGCCAGGTTGTGGGGCCTCGAATCTATCCTTCAGGAGCGATGATCTCCCAGACCAGCGGACATGGTGACTTCCGCTCCCTCTCAGAGCTGCCCAGAACTCCAACCACTCCCCGCAATCGCTCGGAATTGCTGGGAGCAACTGCCATCGCCGATGGGGTCGATGAAGTCCTGCGTGCCACCCGCGAGCAGTTGATGCAGGGTGCCAGCCAGATCAAGCTAGCGGCGGGTGGCGGGGTGGCATCCAGCTACGACCCTCTGGATGTCAGTCAGTATACAGAGTCCGAATTACGCGCTGCCGTTGAAGCCGCCACCAGTTGGAATACCTATGTGGCTGTTCATGCCTATACTCCTACAGCCATGCAGCTTGCGATCCGGGCAGGAGTCAAGGCGATCGAACACGGTCATCTGATGGACGAACAGACAGCCAAGTTGATGGCTGAAAGAGGTATTTGGCTAAGTATGCAGCCATTTCTGGATGACGAGGATGCAATTCCAGTCCTAGAATCTAGCCGGAGCAAACAATTGCAACTGTTCCAGGGTACCGACATCACTTATAAACTTGCCAAGCAATACAACCTCAAAACCGCCTGGGGTACTGACACGCAGTTCGAGCCAAAACTGGCTCCCCGGCAAGGGGCACAGTTGGCAAAAATGGTGCGTTGGTATACGCCAGCCGAAGTACTGAAGATGGCAACGAGTACGAATGCTCAACTGCTGGCCATGTCGGGGCCGCGCAATCCCTATCCAGGTAAATTGGGCGTTGTCGAAGAAGGGGCGCTGGCGGACTTGCTGCTGGTGAACGGCGATCCGCTAGCAAACATCAAGCTAATTGAGAACCCAGATAAGAACTTCAGTGTGATTATGAAGGACGGCAAGATTTATAAAAACGCCATCCGTTAAGAGCGCGCTCAGTGCTTTCCCAATCTCAAACCTCTAATTTTATCTATGTCCCCCTTCGACGTTTTCTGCCCGTGTTGTACCGGGGCCTTATTGCACACCCTGGCGCAAACCAGCACCCATTTTAGTCGGCCTCAATTGTTTCTAGAGCTGGGTAAAGGCGCTTTGGTCGCTGCGATCGGGCGCGGCAGCTCAAGCAAGCCGGAGCGTAAACCGATTGGCATCAACCTTATCGATCGGTAAGTGCCCTTGCCGTCGGCAATGTAACGTCATCACGGCTGTTGAGTTGGAGGGGGCATGGGTTTATGGCGACGGCTCCCGAAAAGATAGGTATAAACGTAGGAAAACTCACAGCCAAGCAGGAAAATTTCACAGGTTAGATAAATCCACAGCAACAGAATCATCACGCTGCCAATCACCCCATAGGAGAGAAAGTTGCTGCCGATCGAAATGACGCTATTGCTGACTAATTGTTGTAGCCCCACCAGCAGCAGAGCAGTCACGAGAGCAGCCAACCAAACATCGCCCCAAGCCACATGGGTGGAGGGCAAAATTTTGAACAAAATGCAGGCAGCCAGGGCCAAAATAAACAAAGATGAGCTTAACTGAAGCCCTCTGGTCAGTTGCAGTTCATCAACTTGGATAAAGGAGAAGGTTGCTTGAAAGTTGGCAATCAGTTCCAGGATCGTTTTGATCACAATATTGGAGATCAAGGAAGCCAGCAATAGGAGAACCGTCCCAAAAACTAGCAGAAAGGCTAACAGTTGGTTCACAACAAAAGAAAGCACCGTCCGCCGAATGGAGGCAGACGCATTCTGCGATCGCCAAATTTTATTCACAGAGCCACTCAGAACCGTAAAGATTGTTCTGGCAGCCAATAAGAGCAAGCCAAAGCCAATGATCCCTGCTCCCACACTGCTTTGGTTGAGAGCAATCACGGTGCCTTTGATCAATGGGTGAACTTCTGGGGGCAGGAACCGTTCTACCACTTCTTGAATGTGCTGAAAAGCCTCAGTGCTGGGGCCAATCAGCGCCCCAACAATGCTGAGGATCACCAATAGGATTGGAAAGAGGGAGAACAGAGCGTAGTAGGACAGGGCAGCAGCCATCCCAGAGCAGTCATCTTGCTGCCACTTGAGTCCGGTTTGGATCAGCAATTGCGCCGGCTTAGAGGGCAGGACAGTCGTGCGGAGATACCGAAGCATAAGCCTTAAGGGTTAGTTCAATCCTGCAAGTTACGATGTTGCCCCACCTGGTACAGCAGCAGCAGCGCCACAATTACCCCGATTAGGCCAGCGGCGATCGCATTGATCAAGGCTTGGATGGCGATCATGTTGGAGGCGGTAATCATCGCTCCTTGAGCGACCAACCTGCCGGTTGGGCTGGGGGTAATCACCGTTGCGCCTTGCGGCAAAATCAACATTTTGAACGTCAATTCCCCCACCCGCGATAAGGCAATCAGGACGGCGATCGCCATGATGCCCAAATTAGCCAACAGCCCCAGCTTGAGGTCTTGAATCACCTGGGACTTGGCAGGACGCAGATCCCGAATCTCTAAACGATTCGCCAGTTGGGTATAGCGAAAACACCAATAGATGCTAAAAATTAAAATGATTAAGCAGGCGATCGCTAACCATAGGCCAACGGAGAATCCGCTCTGCTGCTGTTGTCTGGGGTTAAACAGCACTGTCGTGACGACCACTAAGATCGGAATAAACCCCAGCAGAGCTTGTAACGAGAAACCAATCCAACCTAGCCAGCGGCAGGAACGGGCAATCTGTTGGGGAGTTGGGCTAGCGGCTTCAGCCTTGAGGAAATCAAACATAGGGTGAACTCAGTACAGTTGAGTAAATTCGGTGCGCAAAGGTGCGCTTCTGAGCCGAGATGAATATAAGCTATTGCCGTAGGAAATTATAAATAAAAGCATGAGTTATGTAGTTAACCGAAAGACAGTTGACATTAATGCTTAGAATATCGCTGCTAATCTTAAAATTTTCTGTATCAATGACAGGATTAACGCGCAATAATATTAATAATTAGTTAATCTATTGGCAGATAACAGGCAAAATCAACCCGGTGCCAATTGGATTTCATGGGGTTAACTCCTGAGCAATTCCCTGAGCAAGCGATCGCGGCCCCAGCGCCGCTGCAACTGCTGCTGTTTGTTGAGAAACGCTTGGGTGGGGCTGAACAGATTCAGCGGATTCGGCAGCACCTCCAGGCTTTGAAATCAGAGTGGGGGTTTGACCTCAAAATTATTGATGTGGGTGAGCAACCCTACCTGGTCGAAGAGTTTAAGCTGATTGCGACGCCATCGCTGATCAAACTTAGCCCTGAGCCTCGGCAAACCCTGGCCGGGCGAAACCTGCTCGATCAACTGGATGGGCTGTGGGCGCGCTGGCAAAAAGAAGCGGAAGAAGCCAATCAGTATTCCAACAGCTTGCCTAAAGCTGAGTCGCCTTCTCTGCCCTATTCGGCCGAACTGCTGCGATTGGCAGATGAAGTATTCCGGCTCCAGCAAGACAATGAAGCCCTGCGCGACCAGTTGTACTTCAAAGATCGGATGATTGCCATGTTGGCCCATGATCTGCGGAATCCGCTGACGGCAACGGCGATCGCCCTCGAAACCCTAGAAAACAACTGGCAAGCTAAAGACGGTAAGCCAGCCGCTTTAGCACCCGACATGCTGCTGCGACTGATTCACCACGCCCGCACGCAAACCCAGGTGATTGAGCGGATGATTACCAACTTGCTGCTGGCGGCGCGCGGGCCAAGCGCTGATTTAGAAATTCATCCCAAAAAGCTCGATTTAGGCCATCTCTGCTTGTCAGTGCTTCAGGACTTAGAAACTAATTTCTTGGCTAAGCAGCAGCAAATTGAAACCGACATTCCTAGCGATTTGCCCTACGTCCACGCCGATGGAGATCGGATTCGGCAGGTAATGATTAATCTGCTCGAAAACGCGATCAAATACACGCCGGAGCAAGGATTGATCCAGGTATCAATTTTGCACCGGACGGCTCAAAAAGTGCAGGTAAGCATTTGCGACAACGGCCCCGGCATTCCACCGGAGAACCGAGAGCGGATCTTTGAAGACCAGTTTCGGCTCCAGCGCGATCAGCACCAAGAGGGCTACGGGATTGGGCTGGCTCTTTGCCGGCGAATTGTCCGGGTTCACTACGGGCAAATTTGGGTGGACTCAACGCCTGGCCGGGGCAGTTGCTTCCAATTTACGCTGCCCGTTTACACTCGCTAGGTCGTTTTCAGCTCAACGGCCATCTTCCAGGTGCAGCAAGCGATCGGCAACATCCAAAATTCGGGTATCGTGAGTCACAATTAAAATCGAGCAGCCCTGCTTGGCGAGTTGGCGCATCAGTAGCGAATGCTAATTATGAGAATATATTGCAATAACGATGCTAACTCAACTTGCCCATGACCACCTCTCTATCTGAACAAGCTTGGGAAGACCTGTTCGCAGAAATTGATCTGACAGCGCAGGTTGACCCGCTCGACCCATTAGATCTGACCTGGCACTATCCAAAACCGATCGGGCAAGGCTACCGGCGCTGGATTGAACTGCGCGATGGCATGGAATTAGAAATTGCAGATATGCAGTTAGCCGATCGCCTAGTGATCCAAAAGTCTGAATTTCCAGAAGATTATTTGCAGTATCACTTTCACCTGTGGGGCAAACATGCCGACAAACAGACGACCGTTGGCGATCGCGAGTTTTGCATTAAAGGCAGTGGGCTATCACCTCAAGAAATGAATGATGGGCCAGAACAACAGGCCTTAGAAATTACGTTATCGATGCGGCAGGATGTGTTGCAGTCCTTTGTAGCGGATCAGTCGGGGCAGTTGCCCCCTGCTCTGCAAGCTTGGGTGCGTCCTGTGGAGCAAGAGCGCTATGCCCGCGTTGCCAAAGTAACCCTGGCAATGGAGCGCGTGCTGTGGGAAATTTTGCGCTGCCCCTTTAGCGGCATTAGCAAGCGGCTATTTTTAGAGGGCAAAGGTTTAGAACTGGTCAGTTTAGTGATTGAACAAGAACTGGAAATCCAGGGGCAAGCCAAACCCGCCAAGCCTCTCAAGCCAGGCACCCGCGATCGCCTGCACTATGCCAGAGACTTACTGCTGCAAAACCTACATCAGCCGCCAACCCTGGTGGAACTAGCCGAGCAGGCTCAGTTGAACGAATACACGCTCAAAAAAGGCTTTAAGCAGGTGTTTGGCACCACTGTGTTTGATTACCTGCTGGCCTATCGGTTAGACCAAGCGCGGCAAATGCTAGAGCAAGGGCAGATGCGAGTTTCCGAAGTCATGGCAGCAGTCGGAATGCGCGATCGCCATCATTTTGCCACTGTGTTTCGGAAAAAATTTGGCATCACGCCGCGAGAACTGCTGAGAAGCGATGGGCTTCGACCAGCCGATGTTCTACGGACAGCAAGCAACGCCCATCGCTCTAGTGTGCCGCCAATCGCTGGACAAATGCCTGATGCTCCGGTGAACTCAAACCCCTCTGACCCGTTTTAACAACGGTTTGCATGTCACCCGCTAGCATGGCATTCACCGCCAACCACAACCCCGGAAATGTCTGGCTGCGGGCAATCCCTTCTGCATCCACAGGCAGCGATACGTAGTCTCCATCTTGGAGCACAAACCAATCAATCCGGCGATCGTAGACCTGCCAAACAATATATTCCTGTACGCCATTGCGGCGATAGGCCCGTTTTTTGTCGCCCAAATCAATCGCGGCGCTGCTGGCGGCAATTTCTGCTAGCAGTTCTGGCGCACCTTCAATGTAGTCGTCTTCGCTCAACCGAGTTTGTCCCCCGGCGGACTGACTAATAAATAAGGCGGCATCGGGTTGCGGTTCGTTGTCTAAATCCAGACGCACGGTTGGCTCAATCCCCAGTTCTAAACCTGGTGTAACAATTTTGTAATTTCCTAGCCAAATGATCAGATTGCTGTGGGGGCCAGCATGACTTTTGAAGCGGAGGGCAGCAGCCAAGTAGACAACTCCTTCAATCAGTTCGGCTTTTTCTCGATTCGGCATGGCACTGTAGCGACGCTCAAATTCAGGTCGAATTAGGCGATCGCCATTCTCTAGGGGCGGCAAAGTCAACGGCAGCGGCGATGTGGTTGTGGCAAAAGACATAGACGGCAATTAGGCAGCAAAGACGTTAAATGAGCCAACATTGCTGAGAGGGTGTTTGAAAAGGTTTGATAACCAGGTTTCTATCTGCGAGATCCCCCTAAATCCATGCCACGTGCTCCAAGCCGGGGAACCCGTCCACCGCAGTGGCTCCCCTTAAAAAGGGGGACTTTGAGTTCTGAAGCCCCCTTTTTAAGGGGGTTGGGGGGATCTGCGAGAGCTAAACATCGTAGCCGGGCACTTTTAAAACACCCTCTGACAATTCTAGCTTTTGTGGTTAATGTGCCCGCCTCAGCTCCGGCTACCCCACCAAAGAAAGTTCCCGCTAGCCCACCCTTTGTACTTTTGCAACTGAGTTGATTCCGATAGAGTAACTATTGCGATTAATTCTTAGTCTAGGTGTGAAGAGTGCAAGTAAAATCGTTGTCGTTCGCGGTGGTTTTTGGAGCGCTGTCGGTGTTAGTAGGGCAGGCAATCAGGGCTGAGATTCCTAGCACTCCCCCACCAGAGGTAAAAACCGAACCAAATCAAGTACTCCAACCAGATTTAAATGCAGCCAACCCGACAGTCTCTACCCTCAGTGATCTTGGCAACTCTGCTACCACAGTCAAAGAATGGATGGCTCAGATTGAGGCAGCTACGGCACAAGTAACCGCCGTCAAGCTGAATCCGACCGCCACCGGGCTAGAAATTGTTCTTGATACGGCGGATGGTAAACCCTTGGCCGTTGATGCAACCAAGTTTAGAGCCGAGGGCAACAGCCTGCTGGCTGACATTCCCAATGCAGTGCTGGCACTAACTGAAGAGCAATCTTTTACAGCAGAAAACCCAACTGCCGAAATTGCCACAGTGCAAGTTGTGCAGCAGGATGCCACCAGCATTCGGGTGAGTGTGACCGGAAAAGATGCCCTACCCAAACAGGAAGTGACCCTTAAAACCGGAGCCTTTACCTACACCCTCAACCCAGAGGATGAGGCAACCGAAGAGGAGCTTGTCGTCACAGGAGATCCCGATGGCTATTTCGTGCCTGATGCGACAACTGCCACTAAAACTGACACCCCGATCCGCGATATTCCTTTTTCGATTCAGGTAGTGCCGAGACAGGTGCTAGAAGATCGTAAGGTACAAAGTGAGCTTGAAGCCTTGGAGACAGTCAGTGGTGTAGTTGATCTTGACACCAACACAGGCGAATTGTTCTCTAACGTTGCGATCCGAGGATTTTTCTCTTCCAATCGGCTCCGCGATGGCTTACGCATTGGTGAAGATTTAAATTTTACACCGATTGGAGCGATCGAGCGAGTCGAGGTGCTGAAAGGGCCTGCCTCTGTTCTTTATGGAGCTTTAGATCCAGGTGGGGTCGTCAATTATGTAACTCGACAACCGTTGGCAGAACCTTACTACCGAATCGGCTTTGAAGCAGGTAACTATGGATTTTTTCAGCCCAATATCGATTTGTCAGGCCCATTAGATAAGAATGGCAGTGTTCTTTATCGTCTGATTGCTGCCTATCAACAGGGCGGAAATTTCTTTGATAAAACGTTCAATAATAATCAGGTGCTATCGGTTACACCTTTGTTTACGTTTAACATTGGCGATCGCACCAACCTCAATCTATTCTTTGAGTATACAAAGCAAGATTCCGCGCAAAGTTTTCAACCCCTGCTCAGCGATGGTCGCTTAATTCCCAGCAACGTTAATCCTTACTACTTTTCAGATAATACAGAGGAAAAATACAGACTGGGGTATACCTTAAATCACGAATTTGACGATAGCTTGCGGTTGCGTCATGGTTTTGCGGCAACTTTCTCATCCGGTGATGCGAGAACCATTGAGTACACAAATCTAGTGGACGATCGCTTTCTGACCGATTACCTTGCTTTTCAGTTTCCCTCCTCAGCATCAGCCTACAATGGCGTAATTGATTTGATTAAAAAGTTCAAAACTGGATCGATCTCCCACCAGCTAGTTGCCGGTTTCGATTTTGAGCACCGCACATCAAAGTTTGGGTTTTATGATGAATCTGTTGATTTGCCTCCGCTCGACATTTTTGATCCAATTTATGATGTACAACTGCCCGTTATTCCATCAGGCCCAGTATCAGAGAAAGATATTACCCGCTCCTACGGAGTTTATCTGCAAAATCAAATTGCCTTCACTGACCATCTAAAATTGCTGATTGGAGGACGCTACGATTGGGTGTCTTCCACTGGTTTCACACCAATCGACAGTAATGGTGCTTTCCAAAATAATGGAGCCTTTAGCCCTCGCATTGGCTTGGTCTATCAACCCAGCAAAACGATTTCACTCTACACCAGCTATAGTCAATCCTTCCGTCAGGCAGTCGGGCGCAATCCCGACAATAAACCGTTTGAACCAACGAAGGGAACTCAATACGAAGTGGGGGTCAAGGCTGATTTTCTAGATGGTAAACTTTCAGCAACGCTAGCTGCCTACAATATTACAAAAACGAATGTGCTGACTCCAGATCCTGATCCTGACCTAGCGAGACAGAACTTCCAGGTACAAGTTGGGGAACAACGGAGTCGCGGGATTGAGTTCGATCTCACGGGTGAAGTTTTGCCCGGTTGGAACATTGTTGCTGCCTATGCATTAACAGATACAAAAATTACTGAAGATAATTCCATACCCAGTACAGTTGGTAATCGCTTTATCGGGATACCTCTACACCAGGCGAGTCTTTGGAGCACCTACTTCATCCAGAAGGGACATTTGCAAGGGCTGGGATTTGGCTTAGGGCTGTTTTACGTGGGTGAGCGCCAAGGCGATTTGGCAAACTCGTTTCAAGTGGCTAGCTACTTGCGAACGGATGCGGCACTTTATTATCGCCGGGGCAGATTCAATGCCGCAATCAATATTCGTAACCTCTTCAACATTGATTATGTTAGTTCGGTTAACTTTGGCTCCCTTTTTATTAATCGAGGAAACCCGCTGACCGTTATTGGCTCTGTCAGTTGGGAGTTTTAGGGCAGTAATGAGGTGGATCGTTATGAGAAGGCGATTTTTATTCGTGTTTTGCTAACCAATGGTCTAAATCCGCCAAACAGGAGAAATCGAGCAACGCCTCGCTGAGTTTTTTGAAGCTGCCGCTTAAAGCACCCGTGCCACAGGTGCACTCTGAATCTTTTTGATATCCTCCCTACCCCGCTTACGCTGAGGGTAGGGACTCCAAGAATTGCTTCTTAGACCTTTCTGCTTCATCGCAACTGCGAGCAGACTTACGCCTATCGGGTCTTACTGTGCGATCGTTATTTCTTGATATGCACCTGCAACACTGTTGTTGATCGCGTTATGGATTGCATCTATGTGTTGTTGAATCCGCGGCCACGATGTTGATAGCAAAACCACTACAGCAATCTGACGGCTAACAAGGTTTTGTTGGTAGCGGAGATTTTGATCAGTCGTGATCAGCAAGTCATATCCATTGCGTTCCGCCATATTGAGCAGTTCTCCATTGGTCAGTACCGACCATCCTTGCTCGTAAGCCGTATCCACGACATGGTCTAATAAAGCACGGCGCAGGGGAACTGGCGTACCCTGATCAAACAGAATCTTCATGCCTCAATGAGATTTGTCAAAACAGTCATCTCGTGATCTAGTAAAGCTTCCACTTGGGCGCGGGTCACACCCGGAAACCAATCGAGAAACTCGTCAATGGATGCACCATCTTTGAGATTCTCAAACAAAGTCGCTACGGGAACCCGCGTTCCGCAAAAAACCAAAGCGCCACTCATTTTGGCAGGATGGCGCTCAATCACAGTCAATATATTACCCATCAACTCGACCTCAATTTTATGCTGCATCTCAATTTTAGCTTCAGTCTTTGCTGTAAGAATTGGAGAGAGCGCGACCCTTGCGGTATCGGCTTCGCAGCGCGCGCTTTATCAACCCTAAGCAATCGTTAGGGTGCGACCTCTATTTGATATTGACTAGAGAGCAACCGGAAAGCCATATTGATTGAGTTTGTTCCAAAATTGAGTCCATCGCGTAGGCGTTAAGACCAACGTTCTTAAACTGAGTACCACTGCTGCCCCCGTTTCTTTCCATCGCATTCCAGAACAGCATAAACGCTGCTTAATGACGGTTTTACAGGCAGCTTCAGTCACACCAGACCCAATGGGATAGTGTTTCTCGCGGTAAGCCGCATAGTTCATTTGATGGAGATGATTAAACGAAAATACGTTACAAAATGTTTAAGCAGGTCGCCCAGTCCGCAGGATTACCGGAAATTCATCCTCACCGAGGTCGGCACACCTTCATCAGTGGGTTAGTGAAGGGGAAGGTGGATGCCTATCTGGGAATGGCGTTGACGCGGCAGAAGTCAGTCAACGCGTACAAGGTCTATTCGGAGGCAGTGCGCTATGAGGCAGCGCGGGCGGCGTTCTTTGAGGCGAGAGGCATCCAGGAACGCCAGCCCCTGTCTTTGCAAGAGATGGTGAATCGCAAGCAACTCCCCCCGACCAGAGGCGACCTTCCATCGCGACACCAAACGAGCCAACCAACTGGCAGCGGAGCAGTCGTTTTAGGCAGGCAGGGGTGAACGCCATCCAGAAACGGAATCTACGGGTTCCCCAGTCCAGGAATCGGTAGCGGATGAGCCAGTTTTTGCTCCGTCTTCCGCAGAGCGATCGCCCCTGCTCACCCCCCGCGTCTACCAGCTCAAGGTCACGCTGATGGGGGTTCGACCCCAAGTCTGGCGAAGGATTCAAGTCCAGGAAACAGTGACGCTGACACAATTGCATTCAGTGTTGCAAGCCGTGATGGGCTGGGAAGGCGACCATCTCCACCAGTTCTCGCTCAGTGAAGACGAGAACATCACGTTGGCGGAACTGTTTGGGGATGACGGGTTCACCTTTAGCTACCTGTATGACTTTGGGGATAGGTGGCAGCACGAGGTGACAGTGGAGAAGCGGTTAGCGAGTGAGTCAGGAAAACGCTATCCAGTCCTCTGGTGGGCAAGCCCGCTTCCCACCAGAGGACTGCGGCGGGGACTGGGGTTATGCTCATCTGCTGAAGGTGCTGAAGAACTCCCGCCATCCAGAGTATAGGGAGAGGAAAGAATGGGTGAGGAGAGGGTTTGACCCGGAAGCGTTTGACCTAAAGGAGATGAATCAAGCCTTAAAGGAGTTTGAGGCAACGACTGATTCAGCTTCAACAGGCAGGGGCCGCCTGCTGTACCTGCAAAGTCAACTCGTAGGGGAGCAACTGGGTAGAGCGGCGATCGCAATGTGAGAACTTTAACTGAAGCAGTGGAAACCGTCAGTGGCGTTGTTGATGGAGCAGATAATGCGGGTGCAACTACAGGAGCTAGAATCATCAGAGGATTTGAGGGATTGGAGCAAGAAGGAACGCTCCGCAATGGGTTGCGAGACAGTACTCAGTTTTCCCTGACGGGAATTGGGACGATCGAGCAAGTAGAGGTTCTGAAAGGGCCTGCCTCGGTTTTGTTTGGAGCCTTATCACCGGGAGGGATTACGAACGTTATTACTAAACAACCCCTCAGTGACCCTTATTACAATCTCGCATTTGAGGCAGGAAACCGTAATTTCTACCAGCCCAGCCTTGATTTTTCAGGTTCTTTAACCGCAGACAAGACACTACTCTATCGCTTCATCGCCAGCTACCAAAACTCAGAGGGTGTTTGAAAAGTTTTAGGCAAATAAGTTAAGCATGCGTCGAATGCTGGCAACGTAGATGAAGGACTCAGAGGTTGCGGGCAAGCGCTCATATTCCTTACTGAGTCGGCGGCTCCATAG
>JAESGG010000135.1_pt1 | contig 16995 bp, 18 predicted proteins | sample 9266231 | NCBI WGS metagenome assembly JAESGG01 (sample SAMN14515337, study PRJNA621664) | algae metagenome | isolation source: Aphanocapsa sp. GSE-SYN-MK-11-07L and co-occurring heterotrophs from wet... | place: USA: Grand Staircase Escalante National Monument, Utah | collected 2006-04-16 | reverse complement strand
AAATCACTGCCGTAAGTTTTGAGTTGTCCCATTCTCTTAGCCTCATGCAACTCTGATTTCCTAATCCTCTCTGTTAGTAGAATTCAGTCACTCCTCTCGTAATCTTTGTTTACAAACATACTCTAAGAACAACAATCACAATGGCACACCTCCGAATTATTCAAGACTACGACAGCAGCTTTAGCCTCAACCCGGAAGCCAAGCAGGCATTGTTTACCCTCCTCAACTCAGAAGCTTTTCTAAAGCAGATTGCAGAGCAATTAACCTGTGCAAAAGTCGAATTTACAGAACTGCTGTTTCAACCGGTGCCCTACAGCACAACCACCCCGAAAGGGATGCCCCCGGTCTTCGAGCAGTATCATCAGTCGCCGGATTACGCGATCGTGAATGTGCCGCCCAACTTTATGTTTACCGCTAAAGTCTTTAGCCCCAGTCGCCTGTGCGCGGTCTATCGCATTACTTGAGTGATCCCCTAACCCTGCGCTGACGCGCCGCTGCGCCCGAAAAGAGCAGGCTCCAGAATTCAAAGTCCCCCTTTCCAAGGGTGATTTAGGGGGCGTGGATCTATCGACCATACTTGGTATAAAAATAATTATCAAAAATCAGATTGGAGTCATATTTTTGCTTTAGTTGAAAAAACTTTGTCGCTTGCGGATAGGCGCGATCAAATTGACTGGGAGTGGCGTGCAGGCGATAGGGCAAATAATATCTGCCACCGACGGCGAGAGCTGCTTCAATTAATGCTTGGGTGAGGACTTGCATTTTGACTTCATCGGCAGCAGTTCGCTGTTGATGAAAGAGCATGACTAGCCCAAACATTTCTTGATCAGCATAGCGGAGGAAACTATCTTGGTCTGGGTAGACATTGCGGACTGTCACGCTCAACAAATCAGCCTGGTGTTTGGGAATGATGACTCGGCATTGCTCCAGAAACAGTTCCAATGACTCTGGCGGAATAAAATATTCGTGCAGAATCTCTGTCTCTGCCTGTTTGTAATTTTCAAACAGGCTTGAAGGTCGGTTGAGAATTTGATTGCGAGTTACATGGGTTCCCACTTCACCTCCATTTAACTTTTCCAACTGCCAGCGCAGATTTTTGCCATAGTCATTGCCAACACTGCCCCGAAAGACCGTGCGGGCGATGCCAGGCTGAGATTCAGTCAATGGCAACGGACGATCGCCGATTGTTTGCCGATGATAGGTGGTCAGAATTGCCTCCTGTAAAAAGCGATCTGGAGCGATCGAGAGTCGTCCGTAGGCCATGCCGACATCTTTAGTCACCGCTCGTCGGTAAGTTTCAACATAATCCCGACTAGGGATTACCGTTCGTTCGGCTGAGTAAAGCTGATTCGGCACCACTCGCAACTTCACCTCCAGGATGATGCCGAATAGTCCGTATCCGCCCAAAACAAGGGAAAACAGCTCTCTGTTGGTCTGCCGGGAACACTGAACAATTCTGCCATCGGCTAACATCAACTCAAAACTCTCGACCGTACTGGCAAAGGGGGGGCGATCGGGCTGCCAGCCGTGGGCATTCGCATTCATGGTGCCGCCAACCGAAAAATCGTTATTCGACTGCATCACCGCCACAGAATAGCCCTGCTGATTCAAATAGGGAATCACTTTTGACCATTTCGCCCCCGACTGCACCGTTAAAATGCCAGTCGTCGGATTTAACTGCATCCGGTTAAACCCAGTCATATCGAGGGAAATGCCCTTGGCATAAATTGTCTGTCCGCCCATCGTGTGACGCGCACCCGCGATCGCCACTTTTTGACCGCGTATCTTAGCCTGCTGAAGCAGATTTCGGAGTAGAGCCTTGGCTTTTACAGGATGATTGGGAACCTGGACAATCTGCATCCGAGTTGGGTTGAGCCGACTCGCATCATCCACCATGCCAGTTGGGAGTGGCGTAATTTGATCTTGGTCGTTCCAGGCTGTTAAAGCTAAATGCAGGGCGGGACGACTGACAACAGCTAGGGCGATCGCCATTGCAGCTAGCGGAATCAGCACAACTGCTTTGAGGCGATGGCGGATCGGTAGATTGTGCTGCGGCATCAGTAATCTATGATAGCTGGCTGGATCAATTGCCAAAACTAGAGCATAATGCTACTGCTTTACAGTAGTAACGCTGTGCGATAGTATAATGATTATAGACTTCAAGTCTGACGCGGCAACCTCACCGAATGACCTGCGCGTTCCACCAGGCAATCGATTAGAGAAATTGATCGGCGATCGTAAGGGTCAATATAGTATTCGGATCAATCAGCAGTGGCGAATTTGCTTTATCTGGACAGATGAAAACAATGCGGATCAAGTTGAAATTGTAGACTACCACTGAGAAAAAATTGCGATGAACAACAACGACCGTCTGCCGAACATTCATCCTGGCGAAATTCTCCGGTTAGAATTCCTTGAGCCACTTGCGATTACTCCCTATCGGCTGAGCAAAGATATCGGTGTAGCGCAGACACGAATTAGCGAAATTTTGGCTAAAAAGCGGAGTATTACCGCAGACACGGCTCTCCGTCTGGCCCGATATTTTGGGAACAGCGCTCAGTTCTGGCTGAACTTACAGTCACAGTATGATTTACGACAAGCTCAGGCAGAAAACGCAGAGGTTTATAGTCATATTCCTATAGCTCACCTTGCCCATTTAGGCTAGGAGCGAATCAGACCTGATGTCCCTGCTATAACCACCGATAAAGCCGTTAGACTGGGTGGTTGGTGAACCTAATCAATAACCGATGGCGCTCTTTACCCTGCGATCGCTCAGCAAAGACTTTGGCATCAAAGAAATTCTCAAGGATGCCAGCTTTAGCCTGGATGAAGGCGATAAGGTGGGGCTAATTGGCACCAATGGCTCTGGCAAATCGACGCTGCTAAAAATGATTGCTGGGCTAGAGTCAATCGACAGCGGCGAACTGTGGGTGAATGCCAGCGCTAAAATTGTCTACTTGCCTCAGCAGCCAGACTTGGACGAAACCCGAACCGTGCTGGAGCAAGTGTTTGCCGACAGCGGTGAACAAATGGAACTCGTGCGGTCATACGAAGCGCTTTCCGATAAATTAGCGCATGGGCATGGTGATCCAGAAACCCTGATGTCCCAATTGTCCAACGTTTCACAGCGAATGGAAGCGGCTGGAGCTTGGGAACTGGAAACCCAGGCCAAGGTGATTTTGACCAAGCTGGGGATTGCAGACTTAGAAGCCAAAATTGGCGACCTGTCGGGCGGCTACCGGAAGCGGATTGCCCTGGCCAGCGCCCTGTTGACCGCTCCAGATGTGCTGCTGATGGATGAACCGACTAACCACTTAGATGCGCTGTCGGTGGAATGGCTCCAGAGCTACTTGAGTCGCTACCGGGGGGCGCTATTGCTAATTACCCACGATCGCTATTTTCTCGATCGCGTCACCAACCGAATTTTAGAAATCGATCGCGGCGACCTCTATAGCTTTGCCGGTAACTATGCTTATTACTTAGAAAAAAAATCAGAAGCAGAAGACTCTGCCGCCAGCAGCCAGCGCAAATTCACCGGCGTCCTGCGCCGAGAGTTGGCCTGGCTGAGGCAAGGCCCCAAGGCCCGCAGCACCAAGCAACGAGCCAGAATCGATCGGATTCGGGCTATGCAAGGGCAAGAATTTAAGCAAACTCAGGGCAAAGTTGACATTTCCACGGTGGGGCGACGGATTGGCAAAAAGGTGATTGACCTGGCGCATATCTGTAAGGGGTACGATGGGCGCATCTTAATTCAAGACTTCAGCCACAGCTTTAGCCCGGAAGACCGAATTGGGATTATCGGCAGCAATGGAGCTGGTAAAACAACCCTGATGGACATGATCATCGGGCGAGTGCAGCCTGACTCTGGCACGGTCGAGATTGGCTCCACAATCCAAATTGGCTATTTTGACCAGCATTCCGATGACCTAGCTGAGCACGGCAATCAACGGGTGATTGATTACCTGAAGAGCGTGGCTGAACTGGTCAAAACCAACGATGGCGAATTAATTACCGCTTCCCAGATGCTGGAGCGGTTTCTGTTTCCGCCCAACCAGCAGTATGCTCCGATTCACAAGCTGTCGGGGGGCGAAAAGCGGCGGCTGTTCCTGCTGCGGGTGCTAATGAGTGCGCCGAATGTGCTGATTTTAGATGAACCCACAAATGACCTGGATGTGCAAACCTTAGCGGTGCTGGAAGAATATCTAGAAGACTTTAATGGAACTGTGATTGTAGTTTCCCACGATCGCTATTTTCTCGATCGCACAATTGACACTGTGTTTGCCCTTGAACCCGGCGGCAATGTCCGTCAATATCCCGGCAACTACTCGGTCTACCTTGACCATAAGCAAGCTGAAGAAGCTGCGCTTAAACCGATTGAGGCAAAATCTCCTGCGGCGGTGACTGTTACCGCTCCTAGTGCGCCAGCAGACCCCAAGACCCGCAAGCTCTCTTTTAAAGAGAAGCGAGAATATGAGCAGCTAGAAACCCAAATCCCCAGCCTGGAAGCTGAAAAAGCCGCTCTCGAAAAACTGCTGTACCAGAATGCCCCGGCTGATTTTACGGAAGTGCAGCGTTTATCGGAGCGATTAGCAGAGTTGGGACAGGCGATCGACACTGCCACCGAGCGCTGGCTCACTCTGGCTGAGCGGGCTGGCTAGTCAGGATTTATTTGGTGCTCAGTCCGACTTGCTGCCCGGACGCTGATCGAGGCGGATCGCTTGCTCAAGGGCCAGTTTTTCCTGCGATCGCTGCATATAGGGCTGGAGTTGGTCGAGAGTCCAGCCAGAGAGCAGGCTTAAATTCTCTGGGCTGACACCGCGCATCAGCATCTCCACGCACCAGGTTTGCTGAGCTTGTTCAATTGTCGGCGCAGCTCCGGTCGGGGCAATTAGCTCAGTCGTAATTTCCTGCCAGCGCAGCCGGATTTCCACTTCCGACATTGGTCGTCCAGCTTCATTAATGAACATTGCAACGGGCTGATCTTTACCCATTTTTAGCCATTGCGTCAGCGGGTTTTTAGTGTACGACCCGTAGCGTTGCCCTAGAATCCACTGGTTAAGCGGCACTTGCCGCCGGGCCCCTTGGCTGACCTGTAGCAGATGCTGCTGATTGTCTGAGATTGAGTGCGATCGCTCTAAACCCGCAATTTCGGCCGGACTCAACCCGGCCCCAAACAGCACGTAGACCAGCGCATAGTCTTGGGCACCGACCTGGCGAGCCTTCTGGATCATCGATTGCACTAGGGGAGCCGGTAAATCCAGTACCTCTTGAGCCGTTGGTGCAAGTCCAACCAAACTGCTGCTAGCTGTCCCTTGCCGTTCGGCTAAAAATAAGGTTAGCAGGTCATTGATAAAGGTTTGTCGATCTGGCCAGAGCTGATGAAATTCGGTTGTAAATTCAATCACGGCATAGCCCATCAGCAGCGCGTTTAGTAAACTGGCTAACTTACTCAATGCAAGTGGTAGTTGCACTTGTTCTCTTGTCATCACAGTGGTGAGATACTGCACCGTGTAGCGATGCACTTGGCTCAGCCCCCGCCCGATCGCCTGCCGATTTTCGATTGGATAATGCCCAGCCTCACCGACCAGCGATCGGATAAATTCAGGAATTTGCTCTAATGTCTGTAAATGCCCTTCTGCATAGGTTTGCAGCGCCTGATCTAGACCGCGAATCTGCTGGGCTTGCTGCCCTAAAGCTTCTCCGAGTTGGGTAAAGATTTCGGCTTCTTCAATCACGGCTAGCAGCAGCCCGTGCTTGCTGCCAAAGTGGCGAAAGAGCGTCACTTCGTTGACTTCGGCCAGGTCAGCAATCTGACGAGTCGTGGTTTCTGTCACTCCTTGGATCGCAAATAGTTGCAGTGCTGCTTGGACTAAGCGCTGGCGAGTTGATTTGCGTTGAGCAGCCATAAATATAATTGCAAGTGTCACTTGCAGAATAACCGAGATGTTGTTAGATTAGAAATGTAAGTAACACTTGCATCTCTTGCTTCACCCTACCGACAGGATGCAAGCTCCCTGCAATAAGGAAAGCGTATGACAGCAAATTTAACCAGACCGATCGCCAGACCTGAAGCACCTGCTTCAGAGCCGCCCAAGCTAAGTTGGACAAACGTTGCTTTTTTTAGCACGATTCACGCCCTGGCTTTACTTGCGCCCTGGTGTTTTAGTTGGTCGGCGCTGGGTGTGATGATTGGCTTGCATTGGCTGTTTGGCAGCATTGGGATTTGCCTCGGCTACCATCGCCTGTTGACTCACCGCAGTCTGCAAGTGCCGAAGTGGTTAGAGTATGTTTTAGCCACAATCGGCGCACTGGCGCTGCAAGGTGGCCCCCTATTTTGGGTGTCTGGGCACCGTCAGCACCACTTGCATACCGAAGATCCGGAACAAGACCCCTATGCCGCTAGCCGGGGGTTTTGGTGGAGCCACATGCTGTGGATTTTCTACCCGAAAGCCGAGTTTTTTGAGGCTGATCACTACCGCAAGTTTGCCCCCGACCTGGCCCGAGATCGCTACTACAACTGGTTAGACCGCTACTTTCTGCTGCTGCAAATTCCGGTCGGGCTGCTGCTCTACGCCATTGGTGGCTGGTCGTTTGTGATTTATGGCGTGTTTCTGCGGGCAGTGGTGCTCTGGCACAGCACCTGGCTAATTAATTCTGCCAGTCACCTGCGCGGCGATCGCCGATTTGAAGTGCCCGATGGTTCACGTAATCTCTGGTGGGCGGCCCTCCTCACCTATGGCGAAGGCTGGCACAACAATCACCACGCTCATCCCAATGTGGCTAAGGCTGGTTGGACATGGTGGGAGCTAGATATGACTTGGTGGGCAATTCGAGGTCTAGAAATTGCCGGTTTAGCCAAGCGGATCATCCGTCCGCCCGTCCAAGCTGAGCTTTAATCAATTCGATCTTTGATTTCAGCCCTAGTGATTTGCGAAAATCAAACGAGCGATTAAAAAGGGTTCCTGATGGAACCCTTTTTAAATTAATCAATCGCTACTCAAACTTTCTCAGCTTTTCCGTAAAAATAGCTTGGACTTCACCTTCTGGATCACTGAGGTCGAAGGGATAAGGTTGATAAGGCGCATTTGGGTCGCGACGACTCATCAGGACTTCCAAAGCTGCCCGAAAAGCCTGATCTTCATTTCTATGGACTGAAATATATTGCTTTAGTTCAGCATTAGTCATCTGTTGCAGGTCTTGTGTCATAGAACAAAATCCCAATTGCCATCCTCTTTTATTATCAAGGCAATTTCGTCAGCCATTCCAGCCTGAACGTCAATTGTTTTGAGTATCTGGTCGTAACGAAAAATCTGAATCGGTTGGTAGAGAGTGGACAATAGCTGACAGAGAAATATCGCTGTATTTGATTGTTGCTGGGTTGGCAAACTACACCTCTTAAAAACCATCCAGAGTATTTTAATCTCTATGCCTTTGGCCAGGGGCTGGGAGCTTGCAGCTTGTTGGGAATCCCTTCGCAGTTGCCAGGAATCGTGGCGCGGGTGATTTCACCCCCCCAAGCACAGCAGTAGTAGCGCTGGTCTTCTGAAAGTCCTTTAACCTCAGAAAAATCAGCGTTTTCAATTACGGTGCCGGTTTGGGTGCCAGTGGCATAGTCCGGCGGATTAAGCCGATCGCGGGGGGTGGCGGTTTCGGCTAAGCCGTAAAACAAGCGAGCCAAGCTCAAGTCAGCTCCCGATAAATCAGCCCCGTGCAGAATTGTCCGCGACAAATTGGCCCGGCTGAGGTCGCAGTTGGTCAGGTTGGCCCCGACTAAATTGGCTTCGCTCAGTTCTGTCCAGCGCAAATCGGTGTTGGAGAGGTCAGCCCCCGCCAGCATGGCCGCTAAATCAATCACCCGCACGCCAAATTCAACATCTTCTTCATAGCCGCCCAGCCCGTCAAAAATCGCCCGTCCCAACCGGCGATCGCGCTTGAGCGGAGTCAGCAGTTTAGAACTGGAAAGAAAGCGAATAATCTTGGCTTTGCCTTCACCATCGACCCCACTCAGGATGGCCGCAGTCCGCCCTTCGGCGATCGCCCGTTCCGGCGGCCAGTCCTCTAGCAGTCCTTCTTCATCCAAAATTAGGTCAGAAATGCCTTGAAAATAGCCATCGATCGTTTGCTGCTGAGTAATTCGGTTTTGCTGGGTGGTTAACTCCCTAGAAATCACGTACTGTCGCCACGAGACATAGGCGGCCAGCAGCGCCACCGAAATTTGCCCGATCGCCCCAAAGGCTTCTGCCAAAGCGCCAACGGCTTCCCAGTTAACACCGGGGCGATCGCCGGTCTGGGCGCCGCCAACCCAAGTTAACAGGCTCACCCCCGCCACAATCGCAGTGATCACAGCCAAAATCATCAACTGTTGCTGAGCCGACAGCCAGCGGCGAATCCAGTGGCTAAACGGCAACCAGAGAACCCGCAAACACAGCCCCAAAACCAGCAGCGTGGCCGGAATCGCCAGCCAGCGCGAGGGCAGCAGCCAACCGACAATCATCAGGCTGACGGACAGAATGGCGATCGCTGGGTGCGACAACACCCTAGCCAACCTCAGCGGCGGATCAGGTGGGGTGAGGCGAGCTAATGGCCCAGGCGGTGGTGGAGAATCCGGCAACATTCTAAATCTGACAAGTCCTTCAGTAGCTTACATATTGTTGCAAATATACCTGGTTTACTTCGGTCAAACGGTATTGTTTGGAAGGAAGGCTTGTCTAGCCGCTAGGCGATCGAGCAGTTTGCCGCCCTAGCCCGCGTTCTTAAACTCTTGGAGACGACGATTATGAAATTGGCTTACTGGATGTATGCTGGCCCAGCACACATCGGTACTCTGCGGATTGCCAGTTCCTTTAAAAATGTCCACGGAATTATGCATGCGCCGTTGGGGGATGACTACTTTAACGTCATGCGCTCAATGCTAGAGCGGGAGCGCAACTTCACCCCCGTCACCACCAGCGTCGTCGATCGGCATGTCCTAGCCCGTGGCTCCCAGGAAAAAGTCGTGGACAACATTACCCGCAAGGATGCCGAAGAGCACCCGGATTTGATTGTGCTGACTCCCACCTGTACTTCCAGCATTTTGCAAGAAGACTTAGAAAACTTTGTCAGCCGAGCCGCCCAGACCACAGATTCAGATGTGATTTTGGCTGATGTTAACCACTATCGGGTGAACGAACTGCAAGCCGCTGATCGCACCCTAGAGCAAATTGTCCAGTTTTATCTCGAAAAAGCCCGCAAAGAAGGGGATTTGCCGACTGGCAAAACCGCTAAGCCTTCGGTGAATATCATTGGCACCTCTACCCTCGGCTTTCATCATCAGCACGACTGCACCGAACTGAAGCGGCTGATGGCTGACTTAGGGATTGAAGTCAACGAGGTGATCCCCGAAGGAGCTTCGGTACACAACCTGAAGCGGCTGCCGCAGGCCTGGTTCAACCTGGTGCCCTACCGCGAACTAGGGCAGATGTCGGCTCAATATCTCAAAAAAGAATTTGGAATGCCGTTTGTCGATATCGCGCCAATGGGCGTAGTTGAAACCGCTCGCTGCATCCGCAAGATTCAGCAAGTATTGAATGCCCAAGGGGCGGCGGTCGATTACGAAGAATTTATCAATGAGCAAACCCTGCACGTTTCCCAGGCGGCTTGGTTTTCGCGCTCGATTGACTGCCAAAACCTGACCGGCAAGAAAGCCGTGGTCTACGGCGACAATACCCATGCCGCCGCCATGACCAAGATTTTGGCCAGAGAAATGGGGATCAAAGTCGTCTGGGCCGGCACCTACTGCAAGTACGATGCTGACTGGTTCCGCGACCAGGTGAGCGAATACTGCGACGATGTGCTGATCACCGATGATCATGGCGCAGTCGGAGACGCGATCGCCCGCGTCGAACCCTCTGCGATTTTCGGCACCCAAATGGAGCGCCATGTCGGCAAGCGGTTAGACATTCCCTGCGGCGTGATTGCCGCCCCGGTGCATATTCAGAACTTCCCGATCGGCTACAAGCCGTTTATGGGCTACGAAGGCACCAACCAAATCTGCGATTTGGTCTACAATTCCTTCACCCTTGGCATGGAAGACCACCTGCTGGAAATCTTTGGCGGTCACGACACCAAAGAAGTGATCCACAAAGGAATCAGCGCCGATTCTGACCTAGCTTGGACAGCCGAAGGGCAAGCCGAGCTGAACAAAATTCCAGGGTTTGTCCGCGGCAAAGTCAAGCGCAACACCGAGAAGTTCGCCCGCGATCGCGGCTTCAGCGAAATCAGTGTGGAAGTGCTTTACGCCGCCAAAGAAGCCGTGGGCGCTTAGCGCTATATTTTGGATTTAATGTGGCGATAGAAAACACCGCGTTTTGCCCCACTCCAATCCTGGATTTCGGGTATGTGATTGGTTTCAATCTGGTCTTCTGACAAAGCCGCTAATGCTTTAAGTTCTGCTTGTTGTGCAGCAGTTAAATCATTAGAAGTCTCCTTGTTCATACGCCCTTTGTTCGTGGTTTGTTGCTTTGCGAGCACTGATAATCCGTCCAACTTCTTGATCGCTTTCCAAGTTATCGGCAGCCCAAGTGAAAATCAACGGCTCAGCCAGGCGATCGCTTCTCGAATCCAGGCTTCTGGGTCGCCAGTTTTGGTCAAAGCTGTACTTTGCCCAACTGCCTGTAAGGCTTGCATGACCTCACTAGTGCTATAGCCCAGCGCCAGCAGCGTCATTTCAACATCTTCTTGAATGGTGGCGACAGGGCCGGCTGTTGGCAGCGTTACCAAACCAGAATCTTGTCGCCATTGGGCCATTTTAGTTTTGAGTTCGAGGGCAAGTCGCTCGGCGGTTTTATTGCCTACCCCAGGCGTGCGGGCCAACATGCGGATATTGCCACTGACGATCGCCTGAATCAAATCCTGTAAACCAAGGGTATCGATCAGGGCCAAGGCCATCTGGGGACCAACCCCGCTGACGCTCACCAACTGACGAAACAAATCTCGCTCGGCAGCGCTCGCAAAGCCGAATAAGACCATCTGATCTTCCCGCACTTGCAGGTGGGTAAAGATTTGGATCATTTCACCAGGGGGCGGCAACTCAGCCACGGTTCGAGCCGGAATCAGCAAATCGTAGCCCACCTGATTGACATCCAAGGTGAGCAGCGTTCGATGATTGCCGATTTTTTGAATTGCTGCTACAAATCCCTTTAGATAACCAATCATAAAAGTTCCTATTGTTCTTGTTCCTGCAAGCCGAATCCTCAATCCCCTCAACCCCTTTAAAAAGGGGGATTTAGGGGGATCTCTTCTAACCTATTCCTTTGCCTCGAACAGACGGTGCCTAAATTAGTATTTCTAGACCAGCCATGAAATTATTTTTTAGCCTTGTTGCGCTCCTGTTTTGGCCAACCTGTTTGGCTCATCTTAGCTCTGTTGCTGGGGCGGCTAGTGCTCGCCTTCATCCCAAAGCGGCGATCGCCGCTCGTCCTGCTGCTCATCTCGGCTTACCCCAGCGATCCGGTCAAGCAATTGTCCAACTGCGCGATTTGAAGCTGCCCCAACCGCAAGTCCAGGGTCAAGCCACCCTACCGATGCAGTACTTAGCCAACAGTCGATCGTTTACGGTCAACCTAACCGTTGGCGGACAAACCGGCAAGTTTGTGCTTGATACTGGGGCATCGACAACCCTTGTTTCTTCTAAGTGGGTGCAGCAATTGGGGTTAAAGGGCGAGGCCATCCCGCGCGAAAAGTTTGATTTGGCGATGGCTGGAGATGACTGCCCGGCTTTGAGTGCCGATCTCCACCGCTTGCCGCCGTTGGCGATCGCCGAGCTACGGGTAGCAGAGTTGAGGGCTTTGGAATTTTCGAAGGCAATTATGCCAGAGGGAATTTCTGGCATTTTGGGCATGAATTTCTTAAGTCACTTTGATTTGAAAGTGAATCCGCAAAGGCTGCAACTAAATCTACTCCCTAAAACTGCTTTGTCGTCTGCACCGACAGCGATTCCGCTCCAGAGCAAACTTGGTGTAATGCTGGCCAAGGTAAACGTGAATGGTCAGGGGCCCTTCACTTTTCTGCTCGATACTGGCGCTGATAGCGTCTTTATTTCTCAGGGCGTCGCCAAGCAGCTCAAGTTGGACGCCGTGCCGCGAGAAGCCCTGAAAGTTCTGGGGTTCTGTGGCTTAGAAGCAGCAGAGCGCCTTACCCTGAATCAAGTGGAACTCGGCCAACACCGCCAAGCCAATTTGGAAGGAATTATCTTGTCCTCTCCCATGCTTAGTCAAATGCAGGTCGATGGCATTTTAGGGCAAGAGTTTTTCAATCACTATCAACAGAATTGGCAGTTTTCAGGCGTGGGTAGCCCTCAAGGTAAAGGCAGTCTGCTGCTCACCCCGATCTTTTAACCGCTAAATTCTTCGCCTAAGGCAAATGTTGAGACAAGTAGCAGAACTGAAGCCAATGAGGACTCCTGAATTGGCTCTTGTTCGAGAGCTTGCAGAACACAGTTGACTTTACCCACTGTCTCCACCATGTTGCCCAGCAAATGATGCTCGTCGAAGGCAGAGAAGACAGCAAACGCTCCCTGTCTAATTGCCCATTGCTGCTCCATGTCCAAAATTTCAGTTCGGTCAGCGTAGGTCAAGATCACTCTTAAATTGGGATAGTGATCAGCACACCAGCGGCAAAAATCATAGGTTTCTGCCTTCAAAGCAGTCGTATCAACCATTAACAAATCGGGGAACTCGGTTGCCTGATCTGCCAAGCGGTCAATCAGCTCTTGCCAGTCTTTGGCTGTTTTCTCCCAGGTGAACATAATATGTTGACAAGTCAGAATTTCCTGCCAAATTCTGCCCTGGGTTGTGGAAGGCTGAATCATTAAAACTCGTCGCCGCTGCTGACGACGATAGCTCTCAGCAGTTTTTTGCGGAAATTGAAACTCGACTTCAATCTCTCCGATCTTCAGGCGATCGCCATGACAGAGGCGGAGGGGTTGAGCGACCTGTTTGCCATTCACAAAGGAGCCGTTTCGACTCATTAAGTCAGTCACAAAAAAGTCTCGATTTGCCGTGGACATCAACAGCGCATGCTGGCGGGAAATCGTCCGGTTAGGAAAGATAATGCTACAGCTTAATGAGCGGCCAATTGTCCAAAAGCTACTATCCACGAGGGGACGATAGTATCCAGCGGTACTCGAAGCGAGTCGATAGGATTGGGTAGGAGTCCAAAAGCCGCTCTCAGCCAGAAGCCGGTGAGATTGACAGTAATCGGCGCGAATAAATAACTGCGGAGTTTGTAGTGAGGTCATAGCGGTTGATAAATCGCAATCAGCAGGGAACGAGTGAACACAGCAAAATTTACAAAATCACTTGCTTAAATTCTGTGCTTTTTATCCTAACCTGTCACGATGTGCAGTCCATCTTAACTTGCTGCATCAGCGCTATACAATGAAGCTATTGATCGCTCCAGCCAGCGGTTCTGAAATCATCTCTTGTCAGACGATCAAACTTAAATCCCACTACCGCAACGATTGAAGACGAATCGCTGATTTTGCAATCTGGACTAAGCGGAGGAGAGAGCTGATGCATGAATACTCCCAGAAATTTTCAAATCGCCAAATCGCTGGGCTGGAGTTGGGAACTAAGTTAAAAAAGTATGGCGATCGCCCTGATGTTGTAGTTCTAGGCTTGCCGCGGGGCGGAGTGCCTGTCGCCTTTGAAATTGCCAAGGCTTTAAAAGCGCCGCTAGATATTTGCCTGGTTAGAAAGTTAGGCGTACCAGGGCACCCAGAGCTGGCAATGGGGGCGATCGCCGCTGGCGGAGTGCGGATCTTGAATCAAGACTTGGTGAACGAATTGGCGATTTCCCAACCGGCGATTCATGAAGTCACCACTAGAGAGTGGCAAGAACTACAGCGCCGCGATCGGGTCTACCGAGATGATCGTCCCCAACCAGAGATTCAGGGTCGCACTGTGATTCTGGTTGACGATGGTTTAGCGACAGGTTCAACCATGCAAGCGGCGATCGCTGTCGTTAAGTCAGAGCAAGCGGCTCAGATTGTGGTGGCAGTTCCCGTCGCCCCGCTGGAAGCCTGCAATGAATTGAAACTTAAAGTTGACGAAGTGGTCTGCTTGCTAATGCCCAAACCGTTTTATGCGATTGGGCTTTGGTATGAAGACTTCTCCCAAACCACTGATAGAGAAGTGAAGGCGTTCTTGTCCCAACAATTTGCAGCGAGTCGGCAACCCAAGTGAGATGGGGCTGCACTGTCAATGGGGTCATATTTTTCGGCGCGATTTGTCCCAAAAAGATGACCAGGTCTGACTGCCCTTTGAAATCAGCCACATAGATTAAAGCCAGTTGAGTTCACCCTCAGTAAAATAGAGATGTCGTGTTTCTAGACCAACGCTGGTCAACTTAGCTTATCGAGACTATTTACGGCGATCTGAACGGGCTGAAATCGAGTCAGATTAAACAACTCCAGCGCCTTTACCATCAAAAATTGCCGGGCGATCGCTTACTGACGCCTGAGTTTGCTCAGCGCTTAGCGGCGATCAGCAGCGAAATTAACCAGCCTGTGTGCAGCTACCTCAACCGCCGGGGGCAGGTGATTAGAGTCGGGGTGGGCACCCCCCGCCAAACTCAAATTCCGCCGCTCGAACTGCCGCGCTACGGTGCTGGTCGGCTAAGTGGGATTCGCTGCCTGGCTACCAGCGCCCAGCCAGAGCCGCCCAAGGAAGCCGCCTTGACGGCAATGGCCCTGCAACGATTGGATGCCCTAGTTGTGTTTACTTTGACAGGTAGCGGGTTTCAGCGCCGAGGCGGCGGTGCCACAGGCTATATTCAAGCGGCCTATTTAGCCCATTTATTGCCCCAAGCAGAAGTCCCTTGGCAGGTTTCTGAACCGCTGAGTTTGGAACAATTGGCTGGGCAAGACCTCCAGGAGTTAGTCTCTCAGCTAGAGGAAAACCTGCAATTTTTTGCCCAAGCGCTAGAGACACCTCAGCCAACAACGGGGATTGACCAAGCGCTGTTAGTCGGGCTAATGACCGAGCGAGTCTCGCCGCAACGGTTTCAAGATGGCTTGGCAGAGTTGGCCCGTTTGGTTGAAAGTGCCGGGGGAGTCGTAGTCGAAACCCTGCGCCAAAAGCGATCGCAGCCCCATCCGCAAACCGTGGTTGGCGAAGGTAAAGTGCAGGAAATTGCCCTCCGGGTCCAAACCGTAGGCGCTAATCTGATTGTGTTTGACCGCGACTTGTCGCCCGCCCAAGTCCGCAACCTAGAAACCCAGGTCGGTGTGCGCGTGCTGGATCGAACAGAGGTAATTCTAGATATTTTTGCCCAACGGGCCCAATCGCAAGCCGGTAAACTTCAGGTAGAGTTAGCCCAACTTGAATACCTGCTGCCCCGCCTGCGCGGTCAGGGACGGGCAATGTCTCGGCTAGGGGGCGGGATTGGCACCCGTGGCCCAGGCGAAACCAAGCTGGAAACCGAACGACGGGCGATTCAACGCCGAATTACCCATTTACAGCGAGAGGTGAACCAACTGCAAGCCCATCGCTCGCGGATGCGGCAGCGGCGACAGCACCAGGGAGTACCCGCGATCGCCGTGGTTGGCTACACGAATGCCGGTAAATCGACGCTGCTGAATGCTCTCACCAACGCCGAAGCCTACACTGCCGACCAACTGTTTGCCACCCTCGACCCGACAACTCGCCGCCTGGTGGTAATTGACCCATTTACGCAGACCCCACAGTCCCTGCTGCTGATCGACACGGTTGGGTTTATCCATGAGTTGCCACCATCGCTGGTGGATGCCTTCAGAGCAACCCTAGAAGAAGTCACCGAAGCCGATGCCTTGCTGCACGTAGTTGACCTTTCCCACCCAGCCTGGCACAGCCACATTCGCTCTGTGCAGCAAATTTTGTCTGAAATGCCGATTATTCCCGGCCCAGGTCTGATTGCCTTTAATAAAATTGATCAAGCCAGCAGCGAAGCCTTGGCGACCGCTCAAGAAGAGTTTCCCCTAGCCTTATTTATTTCTGCCAGTCAGCGATTAGGACTAGAAACGCTGCGTCAGCATCTGACTCGCTTAATTAGCTATGCCGTTGGCGATCGTTAATTCAGGCGTAAAGACCGCACAATTTTTTCAAGTTCTTGCGGAGAAACGGACTGGTTCTGCCGACAGCCGTAAGCGCTGTCCGATTCGACCACCGCAACGCTGTAGTAAAGGGATTTTGCCTTGGATTGGATGAGGGCTGGCAAAGACGACAGATTGGTTTGGGGGTGCTGCAATTGGTTTGGGTTAGGTAAATTGGGCCCACCATCGGGCCTGCCGAAGGCGATGGTTACAGTCCCCAAGAGGTCTGTTTTCGTTTCATACTGAAACTCGTCTGCGCCACCGCCAATCCCGCCCCCGATCGCGTTTACAGCTAAACAGGTGTTGTTATTGTTACGGTAGATAATGCTATAGCTGGAGCCTTCCCGGCATTCACCAGTCTGAGGCATCTCTGCTGTACACAAATTCGCAATCAGATCAGCAATTTGAAAACCCTTCGGTAGATACGTAGGAATAACGACGGGCACACCAAGCTGTTTCAATTTGTCCTGCTGCGATTGATTTAACATACCAGGGCTAGCCAATGCTGCCGCTGATCGCTCCTCGCCAGCATCGGCTAGCAATGTAGATTGAGAAACCTGTGGACTAGCAGAGACTGAGAACCCTGTGCTAGTCAGGACTACGGCAACAGTAGATGTATTAATCAGCTTTGAATTGTCGATCGCTGAGTTGGCGCTACCGGCGACCAGAAGATTGGCTAAAGCTAGACCTGTGAGTAATTTAGAGTTAATCACGAGATGTACCGCTTGCTAAACCGCGATCGGACAACCCCCTTCTTTAGTTAACCTGAGTTCGGGCTAAGCCGAAGGCAGGAAAAATTCATTGATGTTGAGCGAGGGCTTCTTGGGTTGATGACAATAGGCAATCAGCCCGCAGATCAGGTTGACAATACAATTGACCGGACTACG
>JAESGG010000134.1_pt1 | contig 17073 bp, 11 predicted proteins | sample 9266231 | NCBI WGS metagenome assembly JAESGG01 (sample SAMN14515337, study PRJNA621664) | algae metagenome | isolation source: Aphanocapsa sp. GSE-SYN-MK-11-07L and co-occurring heterotrophs from wet... | place: USA: Grand Staircase Escalante National Monument, Utah | collected 2006-04-16 | reverse complement strand
AGAATTGCAATCGTTAAAATATCGTAAAGTTGATGAACCCGTCTTCTCTCTACGCGCGGGTCTTGAATCGACTTAAAACAATCCTGTAATCGCTGACTTAAAGTAATTGCTTCTAGTGTGTCACAGTAATTTGGAAACTGTTGTTCAATGGGAGTGCCTTTCGGGTTCATCGGTTGCAGGAGGGATGAATCGGATCCGCTTGATCCTCTCTTACAACCTGCTATCCGGCAAGCAAATGCATTAATCCTGGCAAGCTTGCGCTTAGCCCCCCTATTGGTGCCAAATGTCTGTATACACAGCTACATATTTTAATGCGCTTACCCTGTTGTCCTAAATAGGTTGTGAAAAGCACCCCCGACGGGGGTGCTTTTCACAACCTCATTTGTTCGGATCCTATTTGCGAACGCTACAAGACCCTTGAAATCTGGGACTGAGGCATTTGACTTAATCTACATTTTCTTGATTTTTCTACTTTCTTGTATAAGTTGAAATAGCTGACATCTATTGATTAGATGAGCTAATTGCAGGCTCAACAAATCTAAAAAAGCGTGGATTATGGGTGCTGCATCAAGAGACTGCAACCTTTGGCGAATCGATCCGGCAGGCGATCGCACTGGCTATAAACGTTTACAAGCCTTCTGGTTCTTAAATACTGACCTTGCCTGAAAAAGTGCTACCTGCTGCTGACTTGTGGGAGGTAAGCTCCCGCAGAATCACCCCCAGCTTTCTTAAAGGGCAAGTTTGGGCAATACAGTGATTCACCAGCAAATAACCCATAGTGCAATACAGGGCGGCAATACCCCCAGACTGTGAGCAGGATAATTTTAGGTCAAAAGTGTCTTCCGGCAGGTGATTCCAGGTCTTTAAAACCAGACTTTGTCTGTCAACCAGAGCTTTAAAGTGTATCGGTTGATTTCGCTTACAACTACTAAGAGTGAGAAGGAAAGTAATTAGCACCTTTAGGAACCAAAATAATGACAAAAAAACTCTCAAGTAAAATAATAGAAATAAAAAAGCTAATATGCCTACTCATCAAGTACAAATAAGCTAAATAAGCATTCTAAACATTAACTAATTAGCCCTTTGGCATGGAAGCAAAAGTTTTGGAGGGCTGTTGATAGATCCTATTGCCCTAAAGAAAATCTTGATAAGAGCATTATTCTCAAAGAGGTACCCTAATGGCTAGACAATTAGACTGGAGTTACTGTCAGAAAGTTTTTGTTTGGATTCCGTCTACTAATCATGACCTTGCAGCATTTTCCAATCCTGAGCAGCTTGACATCAAGCAAGCTTTAAATAATCTTGCTTTTGGTCATGGGATTCACTATTGTCTTGGTGAGCCGCTTGCTCGAATAGAAGATACGCTTGTTTTGCAAATGATGCTACAGCAACTGCGGGATGTACAGCAAAGCACTGCTGACATTCCAACGATCGCAACAGAGACTGGAGTCATTATGGGTGTCAAGAATATACCAGTTGTTTTTGTTCAATTTAAACCTGTTTCGTAATCTCTGATTTAGAAAGAGATGAGAGCGGGCTTGCGGCTAGAAATCGGTTACGCTGCAAATATATTAGAAGAAAACATTATTTTTACAGAGGTTTGAGGGCTGCTGATATAGAAACACCACCCAGTCAGGATGATTTTTTGCAATGAATTTGGAACGATCTAAGGAGAAAATTATATGAACCCTGAACCCATCATTCGCTTTGAGATTAAGGCACCTACACTCGCAGACCTTAAGGCGTTTGCCGATGAAGTCCGGCCTGATCTAGGGTGTCGAGCAATTCCCCGACGCACCGAGGAGGGATTTGTGATCGATGCCTATCTGCCTGAGCCGCAATTACAAGCGGCTCAACGTGTGCGAACGGCAGATCGCGTTACGCTCCGTATCATAGAGAATGCTACAGAAGTTGGGCGCGAACGGCAGAGGGAAGTAGGGCAAGGAAATCGTTTCGAGGCTAGAAGCCAACAAGTGCCACGCGGTCTTGGAATGAAGGAGTAATGCTATGGATTATCTCAATGTTGAAGAAATTGAATCAGCAATTCAAAGTCTTGCCACTGCCTATCCAGCCTCAACCGAGTTGATTACATCGCCAAATCTCACCCATGAAGGTCGTCAGACCCATGTTCTTCGCGTTGGAGTTAAACCAGCCTCGGCGGTTGATGCTGTGCTGATCTTAGGTGGAGTACATGCACGAGAATGGGTTCCACCAGATGCCCTGATCTCGATCGCCGCCGATCTTCTGGAGGCATATGTGCTGGGTACAGGGCTTGTATATCATGGTCAGCGGTTTGCGGCGGACAATATCAAGCAAATCCTCGAGACATTGAACCTATTCATCTATCCATGTGTTAACCCAGATGGTCGTCATCATAGCCAGACATATGATTGCGACAATCTATGGCGCAAGAACCGTCGGCCCAATCCTAGTGGAGGCAATTGCATCGGTGTGGATATTAATCGCAATTTCGACTTCCTTTGGGATCATCTTACTAAGTTCTCTCCCAACTCTGGGGTCAGCGCTTCTAACGATCCCTGTGACATGAATGTTTATCGTGGCCCATCCCCAGCCTCGGAGCCAGAGACTCAGAACGTTGTCTGGTTATTAGACACTTACCCAAAGATTAATTGGCATATTGATGTCCATAGCGTTGTTCCGGTCATTCTTCACAGTTGGGGAAGCGACCGGAACCAGACGGCAGAGCCAACCCAGAGTTTTCTCAATAACGCCTTTGACACTGTTCGGGGTCTTGCTAATGCTGCTGTTTATGGAGAGTACATTGCACAAGACGATCTTAACTTGATTAAAACACTAAGCAATCGGATGAATGAGGCAGTGAAAGCAGTTCGTGGTGAAAACTATAGCGTAGACCAGGCATTTGGCCTTTATCCAACCTCAGGGGCGAGCGATGACTATGCGTTCAGTCGCCATTTTGCTGATCCATCCAAAAACAAGATTTATGCCTTCACAGTTGAATGTGGACGTAAAGAGTTTCAACCCACTTGGATGGAAGCAAAAGAAGTAATCCTTGAGGTGTCGGCAGGTCTAGTCGCCTTCTGTCTTGCAGTGTCTGAATAATTTGCAGCTCTTGAAATAGGGTTCTTTTGTAAAACTGTATATGTAGAAAGAGCTGACATCTATTTAATTGATTAGCTGATCTAATCGCAAGCTCAACAGCTTTCAGGAGATCGTGGATTATGGGTGCTGCATCAAGATACTGCAACCTTTGGCGAATCGATCCGGCAGGCGATCGCACTGGCTATAAACGTTGTTTCATCTCTTTGGCAAACGAATATGCTCAGAATCAGGGGTTAGGCGAGGCAAAGGATGAAGCTGGCGATCGCTCTCAACAGAAAAATCTCCAGTCTGATTTGCTATCACGATTTCAAGCTCCGGCGGCTGATCTAATCGAGCGATCGCAGGCGGGACTGTGCTTGCGGTGCTACGTGTCAGAACCGATTCTGAATGCCTGCCGCAAAATTGATCATTTGTTTGGCGAAGATCAATGTTTTACTTACCGAGATCTGCTGCCGTTTGTCCTCAATGATGACGGCAAAACGCTGATGGTTGCAGACCCTGATGGTAAAGCCTATCTCAGCTTAGACCCGACTGGTACGCCTCAACCCACGACTTACCGATGCTTCTCAATCCAAATTCTGCAAACCTTTAAGCCCAATGCCAAGTCCAGCCTGAGCTTAGATAACTGGGCATTTTTGCAAACCAAACAACATCCAGACTTAAAGAATTTCTTATCTGAGTTTGGCTTCAAGCAGTTGAGCGACTGGGCACTACTGAATCGAACTCGACCGAAACAGTTAGAACAATTAGCAGAACGCGATCGCGTCTTAGTTGAAGTCTTTCACTCCGTTTATCGGCGAGACAGACATCAGCAACACCAGGGCAAAAAGCGCTGTCAAGATCCGACATCCGTTCAGCTTCAAGAGATGCAGACTGCCTTGCAAGCGCGAAATATTAGCATTCAGCCCCCCGCATTGATGTCAGACCTGCGGCGAGTGGCATCGCAACTGAGACAATATGACCTTTGGAGCCACCGAGAACCCTTAGAATTGGACGATCCAGAAACCGGCGATCGAATGATTCGCTCAGATTTGCCGCCGGATAGTTCTAGTAAAAATAATCTGGAGCAGCACGAGCAACAAGAATTGCTGGACTTTTTCCAGGCACAGCTTCATCTGGCATTGGTGGATTCGATTCAGCAAGAGATTGGCGATCGGATGACGTATTTAAAAAAAAGCAAAGGCTACGCTGCTCTTGCAGAGCAATTGATTCCAGGCTTAGACCTCTATTACCGCCAGGGCATTGCCCTGAAAGAAATTGCAGATCTATTAAAAATGTCTGGCTGGGCCCAAGCCAGACGGGTGCTGAATCCGGGAGAGCTAATTAGCAGTGTGCGAACATCAACCATTCGCCGCGTCCTGACCCAAATCCTGAAGAAAGCTGAGCAGAAAGGGCTGACCGATCTTCCGCCTGCACCCAATTATCTCGAAAATCTCAGCCAGCAAATCGAGGCGCTGGCAGATGCCGACGTGTTTCAGGAAGCGTTTGAAGAAATTCAAGCTGGCAAGAATCGGCAGATGAAAAGTGTATATGCTCAACAGCTTTGCCACTACTTAGAAGCGTGTACAAAGGTTACACAAGGAGTTACGTGATGTTTAGCTTTTCTGCACTCTCGACAGGGTTAAAACTCAAACCCGCTGAAACCATTTGGTTAGAAACAGAACAGTTTGAGCAATTACGACTCAGTTGCTTGGTCGATCCTGCCCTGAATGAAGCAGAGCAGTGGCAACAGTACCTACAGGCGATCGCGCTCTGTGGTTTTGAGCAATGGCTGCAGAAACGCGCTTCATCACACGTGATTGATCGAACCCAATGCCTCAATCAGGTTGGGGCCGTTTACAACTTAAAAGTTAATGAGTTTAAGCTGAATTTAATTGTCAAAGAACAGGTGCTGGATGAAATAGCGGAAATCCCCACAGCAGCGATCGAACAGCTCGATCGGGCGGCTCATTTCTACGTCTTGCTGGAAGTCTCAGAAGAGCAGCAGCAAGTCAAGATTCGAGGCTTTTTGCGCTATGACCGACTCAGGGATTATTGCACTCACCTCAATCATGGACTGCAAAACGGTCATTATCAAATTCCTTTAGCTGTTTTTGATCCTGAACCCAATCATTTATTGTTCTATTGCGATTTTTTGGAACCGGCGGCGATGCCGCTGCCCGCTAGTTCAACCGTGCCTGTTGCACCACCTGAAACAATCTCTGCCCCAGTATCAATCCCATTTGAGTCCACTCAGATCCAGTTACGACAGTGGCTACAGGGTGTGTTTGCGGAAGGATGGCAAGCGATCGATGATTTATTTAGCCCACAAGACCGGCTGGCTTGGAGTGCTCGGAATCTAAGTCAGGGAGCGAAACGAGGAAAGCTGCTGGACTTAGGGATGCAATTGCAAGAGCACAAAACCGTCCTGTTAGTGAATGTTACCGAAGCAGCCGAGCAGGAGCTGTCGGTGCTGGTTCAGCTACATCCAGCCGGTAAGACACGATATCTGCCATCCCAGATTACGTTAACACTGCTCTCGCAAGCCGGTGAAAAACTGCAAGAAGTCCGCTCTAGAAACCAGGACAATTATATTCAACTGAAGTCTTTTAAGGGGCAATTTGGCATCCCGTTTAAGATTGGGGTGAGTCTGGGTGACATCTGCCTCTACGAGAATTTTGAACTCTAGAGGTTGGGTGTAGTAGTCTCAGAGGGGAACGCATCCGTGCAATGTGAGGGGACTTTTGGAATGAATAAGTCAGTGATCATCAATCTTGGTAGTGGTGACTTATATCAAGGGTTTCCAAGAGTGACCGTTCAATTATGGACGGCAGGCAACCCGCGACCAGAACAATTTATTGGCACGTTGCCTGCTGCACCGGCTTTAGTGGAAGTTTACCGGAACTGGCAGCTTGTTTATCGGGGATTGTGCGATCGCATTGCTGGCGGACAACGGGATCGACCTGCCTCCACACTTCCTGATCCATCCCCAACGGATTCCAAAACCGTTGGTCAACTCGTGATCAGTGAAGTCGGAATTACCAATGTTTCCCAGGTCAGTTTTGATGAATTGTGCCAGCAGCTTCAGGTTAGCATCAATACTTGGCTGAAATCGGAGGGGTTTCTACCGATTGAACTGCAACTGCGATCGCGGCTTAACTCATCCGAACAAATCCGCGTCATGATTGAAACCCACGATTTGGAATTGCGACATCTGCCTTGGCATCGCTGGGAGTTCTTTGACGATTATCCCAAAGCCGAAATGGCGCTGAGTCAACCGGAGTATCAGTATGGGCATGCCCTGAAGCCAGCAAAAGCCAGCCAAAAAGTGAGGATTTTAGCGGTTTTAGGCAATAGTTCCGGCATTGATTTGGCGACAGAGACTCGTTTACTGCGGCGGTTGCAGGATGCAGAGGTTCAATTCCTGGTTAACCCGTCGCGGCAAGAGTTTAATCATCAGCTCTGGCAATCTGAAGGGTGGGACATGCTGTTTTTCGCCGGGCATAGCCAAACCCAGGGCGAAACCGGGCGAATTTACATTAATGAAAATCCGACCCACAATAGCTTAACGATTCCCCAGTTAGAAGAGGCCTTAAAAGCGGCGATCGCGAACGGGTTAAGGTTGGCGATTTTTAATTCCTGTGATGGCTTAGGTTTGGCACAGGCGTTGGAAAAGCTCAACCTTCCGACTGTGATTGTGATGCGGGAACCTGTGCCTAATCGGGTGGCCCAAGAGTTTTTCCAGCAGTTTCTGGCCGCCTTCGCTCTCAATCAGTTACCACTTTATCTGGCTGTCCAGCACGCCCGTCGCAAACTGCAAGGCTTAGAAGATGATTTTCCAGCCGCGTCTTGGCTACCCGTGATTTGCCAAAATCTCGCCGTTGAATCTCCCACCTGGTTGCAATTAGGCGGAATGCCCCCCTGTCCCTATCGGGGACTATTTGCGTTTCGGGAGGAAGATACCCGGTTCTTCTTTGGGCGAGAGCAGGCGACTCAGGCATTGCTGGTGGCAGTCAAACAAAAGCCATTAGTGGCGGTGATTGGTGCCTCTGGCAGTGGCAAATCCTCCGTCGTCTTTGCCGGATTAGTGCCGCTGTTGCGGCAGAAATTGTTCGGTCGAGACGCAATGGCTCAGGCCGCTCTGCTGCCAGAGATTGTCTCGTTTCGCCCTGGGAATGATCCGTTTGCAGCTTTAGCAGCGGGGTTGGCTCAGTCTGCTGCGATCGCTGATCTAATGGCGTTCGCTCAGTCCAAACCGGAGTGGGGCAGTTCTCTTCCCCATGATCACGGTGAGCGAACCATTCCAGCGGACAGTTGCGCTAACGCGATCGGGCTAGAGCAGCAATTGCGGCAAGACAACCAAGGCTTAGCCAACCTGATTCAACGGTTTGGGCAACAAAATTCAGGGATGCGCCTGATTTTGATCGCCGATCAGTTTGAGGAACTCTATACCCTCTGTCCAGAGGCAGAACGCCAACCCTTCCTAGATGCCATACTCAATGCCGTCAAATCCGCTCCCGCCTTCACCTTAATTCTGACTCTCCGAGCCGACTTTTGCGGTTATGCCTTGGCTTACCGTCCCTTGAGTGACGCTTTGCAAGGAGCAATTCAGTTTTTGGGGCCAATGAACGAGGAAGAATTGCAGGCAGCGATCGCCAAGCCAGCGGCTCAACTGCAAGTCAGATTAGAGCATGGCTTAATCCAGAAGCTGATCCATGCTATGAATGAGCAGCCAGGACGGTTGCCATTGTTGGAATTTGCGCTGACCCAATTGTGGTCAAACCAGCGAGACGGCTGGCTTACGAATCAGGCCTATGACGAGATTGGTGGCGTCGAAGAAGCGCTGGCTAATCACGCAGAATTCGTCTATGCCCAACTGAGTAACCTGGATCAGCGGCGATCGCAGCAGGTATTTATCCAATTGGTGCAGCCTGGAACCGGCACAGACGATAGCCGGCGACTGGCGATCCGGGATGATGTTCTGCCCGAAAACTGGGACTTAGTGAACCGTTTAGCCTCCGCTCGGTTGGTGGTGACCAACCGTAACGAATCGACCGGAGAAGAAACCGTCGAAATTGTCCACGAGGCGCTGATCAGAGGCTGGGAACGGCTGCGGAATTGGATGCAGCTTGATGGAGAATTTCGGCTTTGGCAAGAGCAACTGCGAGCCGTCAAGCGGCAATGGGAAAAAAGTGACCAGGATGAAGGAGCCTTGTTGCAGGGCAAGGCACTGGCAGATGCCGACTATTGGCAGCAGCGCCGTCAAGAAGAGTTGAGTTTGGCAGAACAGACCTTTATTCAACAAAGTTTGTCCCTCCGCGATCGCGACCTCAAATTCCAAAGTCGCAGGCAGAAACTAGCCATCTGCGGACTCAGCGGCGGCTTAATCACGGCGTTGATGTTAACTGTGGCCGTGGGATGGCAATGGCGACAATCCAATATTGGTGAGATCGAAGCTCTCAGTAAATCTTCAGAGGCCCTGTTTGCGACGAACAAGAAGTTAGAGGCGCTTGTTGAAGCGATCAGGGCAAAGCGCAGCTTCCAAAGGTTGGTGGGTCAAGACATGGCCACGCAAACAACGCTTGATTTAATGCTCAATCAGGCAACCTATGGATTACAAGAATACAACCGTTTGCCTGGCAAAATTGATGGCGTCAAGGGCGTGTCATTCAGTCCTGATGGTCAGATGATTGCTTCAATCCCTGAGAACAATACAATCAAACTTTGGCATATTAACGGCACCCTGAAGACAGTGCTGATCGGGCACAGTGATGCAATTAACGGTCTATCCTTCAGTCCTGATGGTCAGATGATCGCATCGGTTTCTAATGACAAAACGATCAGGCTTTGGAACCTCAACGGGACTTTGTTGAAGACATTTAAGGGGCATGGCGCTGAAGTGACCAGCCTGTCATTCAGTCCTGATGGTCAGACGATCGCATCGGCTTCTAACGACAAAACGATCAAGCTCTGGAATCTCGACGGTGCTTTACAAACTACACTCACAGGGCATGATGCTGAAGTGACCCGTGTGTCATTCAGCCCTGACGGTCGGGCGATCGCATCGGCTTCTAATGACCAAACCATTAAGCTTTGGAATCTCAACGGGACTTTGTTGAGGACATTTAAGGGGCATGGCGCTGAAGTGACCAGCGTGTCTTTCAGTCCCGATGGTCGGGCGATCGCGTCAGCTTCCAACGATCAAACCATCAAGCTTTGGCATATCAACGGGACTTTGTTAAAGACAATCGGAGGGCATAGCGCCGAAGTGACGGACGTGTCATTCAGTCCTGATGGGCAAACCATTGCTTCCGCTTCAGCCGATAAAACAGTTAAGGTCTGGAGAAGTAATGGCACCCTGCTGACGACCCTGGAAGGGCATGGAGACATTGTTTGGGGAGTCGATTTTAGTCCTGATAGCAAGACGATTGCCTCAGCCAGTTGGGATGCCACGGTGCGACTCTGGCACTATCAAAGCCCCTTACTCACTATTCTCTCAGGACATACTGCTGGTATTACCGGCGTGTCATTTAGCCCTGATGGTAAGACTGTGGCTACTGCTTCCGATGATAAAACCGTCAAACTCTGGAATGTTGATGGTAAGCTGCTGAGGACGCTAGCGGGGCATTTGAGCCGGGTATATGCCGTTTCATTCAGCCCTGATGGGCAGACCCTTGCCTCTGCTGCTGATGATAAGACGATCAAACTCTGGAAGCTTGATGGAACTTTACTCAAGACACTCACAGGGCACAGCATGGCGGTCTGGGATGTAAAATTTAGTCCTGACGGGCAGACCCTTGCCTCTGCTGCTGATGATAAGACGATCAAACTCTGGAAGCTTGATGGGACTTTACTCAAGACCCTTACAGGGCATCAAGGTACCGTCTTTAAAGCAATTTTCAGTCCTGATGGCAAGACAATCATTTCGGTTTCCAATGACAAAACGATCAAACTCTGGAAGCTTGATGGAACTTTACTCAAAACAATTCAGGCCCACGACGGTACGATTCCAGGTATTGCTATCAGCCCGAATCGGCAAGTTATTGCTTCCGGTTCCAAAGACCGAACCATTAAGCTTTGGCAGACTGATGGGCTGAAAATGAAGACCATTCAAGCCCATGATGCGATGGTACAAGCGCTGGCTTTCAGTCCTGATGGGCGAAAAATCGCCTCATTTTCAGTGGACAATACCGTTAAACTTTGGAGTCAAGATGGGACGTTGCTGAAGACCCTCAAGCGACATGGAGCCGCCGTTTGGGGAGGAGATTACAGCCCCAATGGTCAGATGGTCGCTTCGGCATCAGCAGACAACACGGTGATTTTGTGGAATTTAAAACAGCTTCTAGAACTTAATGAATTGGACTATGCCTGTAAACAGATCCACGATTATTTGCAGAATAACCAAGATCTTCAGGCGCGCGATCGCGCCCTCTGCGATTAATAATAAACAACGCCCAACACAACCTTTAGAGTTCTGGTAAAAATAGGACAAATATATGACGATATCCAATGTCTTTGTTTTTGGCGACAGTCTCTCCGACACCGGAAATCTATTTACTTTAACTGGAGGTCTTGTCCCTCCTGCCCCGTTTTATTTCAATGGACGATTCTCGAATGGTCCGTTGGCAGTGGAATATCTAACCGCGAAGTTAGGCACTAATGTAAAGCTCAATAGCTTTGCCGTTGCAGGAGCTACCACAGGTACAGAGAACACGCTTGGCAAGGATTTAGGTGCGACTTTACCCGGATTGCAAACTCAACTGGCTACATTTTCCGCTCTGGCTACGCTTGGCGGCGTTGATAAAGATGGCCTTTACATTGTTTGGGCTGGACCGAATGATTTCCTAGATTTTCTGAATGGCAAAAATATCTCCGATCCTGCCATTCTGCTCCAGAATGGGTCGCTGAACCTAGCGAATTCTGCTACGACCTTGCACAGCTTGGGTGCTGTAAATATTGTCCTTCCCAATATGACCAATTTGGGACGTATCCCCTTTAGCAAAAATTTCCAAGCGGAAGGCGCTGCGATTACCAAAGCATTTAATGCACGAGTCGCGCTAGATCTGGACAATCTCAATTTCCCCGTCACTGAAGTCGATCTCTTTGCTACGGGAGAGGCGATCGCCAAAGATCCTGCAAGCTTTGGGTTTTCCAATATTACGGATCCGCTTCAGCCCCTGCAATTTAGTCTGAATCCCCCGCCCAATCCGCAGGAATTTTTATTCTGGGACAGTTTGCATCCTACTACCCAAGGCCATGCAGTCTTTGCCGATACTATCTATCAAACTGTTACAGGCACAATTCCCCAACCTTCGTTTGTCAATTTTTATGGAACTGACGACAAAGATCGTCTTTTTGGAACTTCCGGTAACGACAACATCCGTGGTTTGTTGGGCGACGACATCTTGGACGGACGGAAGGGCGACGATAGAATTCAGGGCGGTCTAGGCAATGACAAGCTGTTTGGCAACCAAGGCGACGATATTCTGAGTGGAGACGATGGCCATGATTCGATCTGGGGGGGACAAGGGGATGATATTGGGTTTGGCGGCGACAGTAACGATGTACTCTTTGGCCAAATGGGCGACGATATCATGGTCGGCGACGGTGGCAATGACCTGATCTTCGGCGGGATGGGAAATGACTACCTTTTGGGCGGCGAAGATAAAGATATTCTCTGGGGAAATGAAGGGAAGGACATTTTGAATGGAGGACTGGGTCAAGATTGGCTCTATGGCTTTACGGGTGACGATCTCCTAGATGGTGGCGCCGATAACGATTACCTAACGGGCGGTCAAGGCCAAGACCAATTTGTGTATCGATCCGGCAGTGGGAGAGACATGATTACTGATTTCCGCCCCGGTCAAGACCAGCTCAACTTGACGAGCTTTGGTTTTTCGGGCTTTTCTAGCTTTATTGCCAGCGTGGGGTTGAACAACAACACGATCGACTTTGGCAATGGTAATGCTCTCCTATTCGCCAATATTGACGTATTCAGTTTGTCTGGATCTGACTTCATATTCGCCTGATTGGCCTAAAAATGACATCGGTACGATTGTCTACGAACGCAACAAACATCAGAAAGATGAAATCAGGCTGAAAAACGGAACCACGCTAAGCCTTAACGATTTGCATCACGGCTTGCAGCGCTGACCATAATGCCCCTTGAATCCAGGTGGTGTAGGGTGATAGATGCTCTCCGGCAAAAAACAATCGTCCAGCGGGTTGGCTGGCACCGGGGAAAAACATCTGGAGGTCAATCGGGCTTGGAGAAGCAAAAGCGCCTGCTGCAAACGGATGCTGATCCCACGCGATCGAGGCATAGGGTTCTTCTGGATCAATATAGTCAGTGATCTGGGGATGAAAGCGCCTAATTTTATCAACCACTACCTCACCCCGTTCCGGCGGATTTAATGCACCCAAGCGTCGCGCATTTGCACCCCAGGAATAGCTGCCCAGCAAGACACCCGGCCCATTGCTGATCGCTTGATTTTTCTCTTTTTCGTTATCTGACGGATAAAAGGTCATGCGGGCAATAGAATCCGAAAGGGACGCGCCGCCATAGATCGCACCCTGTTGATCCAGCTCCCAAAAGCGTTTTGTACAATTAACCAAGACTTTTGTTGCCGAATGATACCCTAAGCCCTGAATTGCATCTACTATTTTTTTACCGTTGGGTAGCCCTTTAATATCGATTCGACGCAGGACAGAAAAGGGAATCGTGCATAATACATAGGAAAAAGTAGCTGTGTCTAGTTTGCCTTCTTGCTTGAAGGTGACGGTAATACCCTGATTGCCCTGTTCTATAGAATAGACCTCTCTAGAAAAATAAATATGGTCTTGCAATGTCGTTCCATCCGGCAGGGGGGCATTAGCCAATGCCTGAGGAAGCAGATCTGTGCCCCCTTGAATCTCTTCCAGCCCAACAAAGGCTCCCTCAATTTCTTCCCGCAGAAACATGAGCGTAGACCGTTGCCAGTAGTTATCCAGGACAGTCACTTTCCCGATTAGTCGGACTGCATCTTCAGTATCAGCGGAGTGGCGTAATGTTTGCAGTAAAGAGGTGTCAAGCTGACTCAAATTGGCAGAAAGTGGGCCATGACCAAACAACTGAACTTTATCTGCCTCATCTAAGCCAGACCATACATCCTCCATCATCCTTATGTAGATTGCATCAAGGTCATTCTCCTGTTTAATTGCGTCGCGATCGCGCTGGGATAAATCAAATAAATCGCCAATGGTTTGACCAGCAACATTTGCTCTGCATATCGTTTCTTCAAAGTCGCGATACGTTGTTTCGTTGAAGTTAATAAATTTCCGCAGTTGCAGATTGAGCAGCTTAATGTAGTGTCGAGTATAGTCATGGGCAGCCGGGATTCGCATTGCCCCCAGTTCCCCATACTGTCCATTCTTAAACTTGCGTGTCCAGACCCGTCCTCCCAAACGCGATCGCTCGGCCTCAAAAATCTGCACTTGATGCCCGCGTTGGGCAAGTTCATAACCAGCAGCCAGCCCCGCCATTCCGGCACCCAGAATCAGGATTTTTTTACGCAGTCTACCTTGATCTGCTTGCTGAATTTGCTCAAGCTGCTGCTTTATCGATGTGTGATATGTCATACAAGTTTTGGTTTCCCTCTGATTTGTGTGTTTGAACGGGAAAATGTTACCGATACCTAAACAAGCGTGATTGCCGAGATAAATTAGCCACTCTTCCTGGCGGAGCCGGACTAAAATCGGGCATGTTTGGTAATTTGCATTCTTTCCAGCAGGATACATCCACCACAAACGGTAAGGCTCTAGAGTCAGCAAACTCAAAGGCTTGCTTAAAAGCTGCTGCCAATTCACCCGGATGCTGAACTAAAATGCCATCTGCGCCAAGGCTGCGGGCGAAATCCACACAGTTGAGCTTGGGGGTGATCTCTGCTAAGGCTCGTGCTTCATCTGACCAGCCTTGGTTGATAGCCCGCAAATAGATATTACCAAGAGCCTCGTTGTTAATGACCACAATAATTAATGGCACCTTGTAGCGCACTGCCGTGTGGATTTCCATGCCATGCATTAACAAACTACCGTCACCCACAACGGCGACACAGGGTTGATAGGGGCGGGCCATTTTTGCCCCGATCGCCAATGCCACCCCGTAGCCCATCGGGCCAGTATTGGTTAATATTAAGAACTCATTCGGAGCGTAGGATTTCCAGTAATGGGGAACATAGTAGGAATGGGCACCGGAATCCACAACTAGGACTGTATTTCGCGGCGCAACCTTTCGCAATTCGACAACGACTCGCGCCGGGTGCATCGGTGCTTGATCGCTTGACTGCGTTTCCTCAGGTTTGCCATCGTAATAGGGAGTTTGTCGAATCGCCTCCAGCCAGGTTTGACGCTCTGCTTGGCTAGCCCGAAGTGCTTCTCCATACTGGGACTTATGGACTTGCAGCCAGTCCAGAAAAGTCTTTATATCCCCAGTCACAAACGTCTCTGAATAGTTTTTCCCACTCACGTTGTTCGGGTTAATATCCACCCGCACCAAGGCTTTGGAGGGAGGGAAATTCTCTTCCTTTTCGTTCCACCAACCGTAGGTGTTGCTCTCATTCAGAGTTGCTCCTAACACCAGCAGCACCTCAGCTCCAGGGATTTTAGGATCATCCGGGTTGCCCATCACCACCTTGTTGGCTTGCAGCGTACCGCCGATGCCGAAAAAACCAAATGACAGCCGGTGTTCTTCTGAAATCAGCCCCTTTGCCCTTAGCGTTGTCACAACTGGAATATCAAACTCTTGGGCAAATTCCTGAATCTCTTGGCTCGCTTGTGACCAAACGCAGCCATTTCCAGCCAAGATCGCAATTCGGGTTGCACTGGCCAGAATTTCTGGCACCTTTTTCATGGCATGGGTGTCGATCGCTCTGACTTGCTCTTGCAGGCTTAACGGTTGATAGGCATCATGCTCATAACTTTCTTCTAGCACTTCCAATGGCAGTGAAAGGAAGGCAGGTCGGTTTTCAACCCCGCGCATAGCCCGAATTGCTTTCTGCAAGAAATCCCCTACTTTCCCATAGGTCGGATGGGGTTGTAACCCAGGATGATTGACATCTTGCTTCTGATAAACCGCACGGACACGCTGTGCCCATACGGTAATGGGGCGCATAATTTCCAGATCATCGACACCGGTGGCATTTGCATCTTGGAACGGACTGTCTCCATCAAACGCTGGCGGCAGCGTGCTACTAACTACCAGCACCTGCGATCGGTCGGCATAGGCGGCGGCGATCGCCGTCACCATATTCGTCACACCCGGCCCGCCCAAGCCGATACAAACTCCAAATCCTTGCCGCGCTCTGGCATAGCCATCAGCCATAAAGGCTGCCCCTCCTTCATGGGCCGCCACAACTGCCGTCATGTTGTTCGGGCAATGCTCTACGAAAGGATCAATACTGCTGCCAGGAACCAAGAAAATGTGTTCAATACCCTCCTGTTTCAAGGCTTTGAGAAAATATAACGCTACATTATCCTCTGTCATAAGAATTAGGTTCTAAGAAGTTAGTGGTTTAAACATAATATTTATCTCCTGTATAGGTTAATTTTGTCTACATCTATTTGGAAACAGAGCGTTTCCTGATCCGGATCAAAATACAACCAATTGGTTCTGAATGAAGTTCACTATTCATAACAGAATCACTGCTCTGCTCGTTGTTATTCCTATTTCCAATCTTCTAGTTAACATAACCCATTAGGAGTCATGATCATGAAACTCACCGATCGCGGCAATTCCTACGAAGTTCCTGCCCCAGTTCAGCAAGGCTCTGATGCTACAGATCAGCCTAAAATTAAGCTCATTTATCGAGGTAATACTATCGACTACGTTCCACCTCTGGTGGTTTCTGAAGTCGATAAAAGGCAACTTTCATCTACCGGAGAAATACCTACCAGCGTGAAATTCAACCCCCTCAGCCCGATCAAAAGTCCTGTGCCATTAACTGGCGACTGTTCCGCTGGTGCTTACAGCAAGGGCTGCGGATGGTCTTGAATGTTTCCGATCCCGACGATAGTGCTCCACAGACCGAGCCAAACTCAGTTGCCTCGTTTCTGAATCCTTAACTTGTTCTATTGGTTTGCAACTGATAAATCCACATCTTCATACACATCTGCGATCGGACGGCGAAAATCCAGACTCGCTAGATGGATCTGATCGTCCGCGCCATAGGGATAAAGCACCCACCGTCCTTCGGTATTCTTGCGAAAACACTCTACCCGCTTGCGCGTCTGGCTGACTAATACATATTCCTGCAGCGACTCTAAATTTCGATAATCATTAAATTTGTCGCCTCGGTCAAACGCTTCTGTCGTATCAGATAGCACCTCCACAATCAAGCAAGGATGGCGCAAAAAGTCCTTAAACTCTTGATCCCGCCTATCGCAACTGATCGCTAGATCTGGGTAGTAGTAGGTCTTGAGGGACTCTATCTGCACTTTCGTGTCCGATGTGTAAACTCGACAGCCGCTTCCGCGGACATGATTTCTTAACACCGCAACCAAATTGACGGCAATCAGCACATGAATATTGCTGGCCCCTGCCATTGCGTAGACTAGCCCCTGCCGGTACTCATGCTTAATTAAACTGTCCTGTTCTGCCTTCAGATACTCTTCTGGAGGCATATAACTAGAGTTCAGACTGGCAATCATTATCCCTATCCTCGATCGCTATCCCTAGTTTAGTCGAATAGATGGCGATCGCTGGCTTATCCTCCCGAAACAGAGCAATCAATAAAAGACCTAAGTATTTTTACTTATCGCATGAACAAAAGTGAGTAGGGATTACTTTCTTTTGTTGCCTGGGAATCGAGATGTTCTTCAGATGTTTCTTCTGGGTGAATTTCATAGGATAAAATAGACCTGTTGCTTTATAAAGTAACCTAATGTAGTCCCCTCAAAAGGTAGCAGACTGTGCTCAACGTGGAACGCGCGCTTTCAGATGACAGACTATTGCGAGCATTAACAGGTCTCAACCGCAAG
>JAESGG010000133.1_pt1 | contig 17113 bp, 14 predicted proteins | sample 9266231 | NCBI WGS metagenome assembly JAESGG01 (sample SAMN14515337, study PRJNA621664) | algae metagenome | isolation source: Aphanocapsa sp. GSE-SYN-MK-11-07L and co-occurring heterotrophs from wet... | place: USA: Grand Staircase Escalante National Monument, Utah | collected 2006-04-16 | reverse complement strand
ATAGAACGGGCGACTTGGCTCGGTACCAGGAAGATGGCACCCTCGTTTATTTGGGACGGATGGATCAGCAGGTAAAGCTACGGGGCTTCCGCATCGAACTTGGGGAAATTGAGGCAATCCTGGGTCAGCATCCAACCGTCAGACAAGCCGTTGTGACCATAAGAGCAAACCCAACAGGAGAGCCGCGCTTGGTGGCTTATGTTGTCTCTCAATCAGACGATCGGATGGACACTCGCGAGTTGCATGCAGCTCTCCAAGAAACATTGCCGGACTACATGATTCCCTCAATCTTCGTGCCCCTTGAGGCTGTGCCCCTGACTCCTAATGGTAAGGTTGATCGCAATGCCTTACCTGAACCGGATGTATCTATCAGCAATCGGGGCTTCGTCCTACCCCGGAATGCAACAGAAGGCCAACTTGCTCATCTCTGGTCTGAGATATTGGGGCTGGAAAAGGTTAGCATCCACGACAATTTTTTTGAACTAGGCGGACATTCTTTGTTGGCGACCCGCCTCATCTCCCGCTTAAGCGAAACCTTTGAGCTGGAGTTGCCCCTACGCAGCTTATTTGAAAAACCGACAATCGCGGATTTAGCTGAGCACATTGAAACCCTGCAGCTAGTGCTGACCCAAGCCTCACGTTCTACAACTGCGATCGGGAGTCGCACAGAAATCGAGCTATGAACACAATAGAAAAGTTCTTATCTTACCTCTATAGCTTAGACATCCAACTTTGGGTTGAAGGTGACCGCGAAGCAGCCGCAGATGCCCGTTTACGCTGCAATGCGCCTGAGACAGTGCTCACCCCAGATCTAAGCGCCCAAATCGCTGCCCGCAAAGCAGAGATTATTGCCTTCCTCAATCAGGCACATGTGGCTTCACAGTCATCAACTCCTGCTATTCAACCGATCGCACGACAGGGCCATATTCCCTTATCCTTTGCTCAGCAGCGGTTATGGTTTTTTGACCAATTGCAGCCAGGAAGTTCCCTTTACAACCTTTCTGGAGCTGTGCGGTTGCTCGGTCAGTTAGATGCGATCGCTCTAGAGCAGAGCTTCAACGAAATTGTGCAGCGGCACGAAACGTTACGCACCTCCATTCAGACGATCAACGACCAACCTGTTCAGGTGATTGCCCCTCACGTCACCTTCCCGTTGAAACGAATCGATTTGAAACATTTAAGCCAGGAGATGCAGCAAACTGAGATCCTGCGCTTGGCGAATCAAGATGCCCAACAACCCTTTGACCTTGCTCAACAGCCCCTACTGCGAATCACCCTAGTGAGCCTGAATGGCACAGAGCATGTGATGTTCTTGACCATGCATCATATTGTCTCTGATGCATGGTCGATGGAAATTCTGATGCGAGAATTCAGCGCACTCTACACAGCCTTCTCTCAAGGTCAGCCTTCTCCGCTACCCACGTTACCGATCCAATACGCTGACTTTGCGATCTGGCAGCGTCAGTGGCTTCAGGGGGGTGTTCTGAACAAGCATCTGTCCTACTGGTGCCATCAGTTGAGCGGAAATCTTCCAGTCTTGCAGTTGCCCATCGATCGCCCCCGCCCGCGTTTACAAACATTCCAGGGCGCTACATACCGCTTCTGTTTGTGTTCCGAATTGACTGCATTACTTAAAGCACTGAGCCAAAAAGCAGGCACAACCCTGTTTATGACCTTACTGGCAGCCTTCAAGACGCTGCTTTATCGCTACACTGCCCAGGAAGACATCATCGTTGGCTCTCCCATTGCTAACCGCAATCGCGTCGAAATTGAGGGATTGATTGGCTTTTTCGTCAATAATTTAGTGTTGCGGAGCCATCTTGCAGACAATCCGACTGTTTGGGAATTGTTGGATCGCGTGCAGCAAGTCACCTTGGCCGCCTATGAACATCAAGACTTACCCTTTGAACAGTTAGTTGAAGCATTGCAACCAGAGCGAGACCTCAGTTACAGTCCGCTGTTTCAGGTCAAATTTGCACTCGAAAATGGTTCAGAGATCGAACTACAACTTCCAAATCTAACCCTAGAGTTTTTGCGACAGGACAATCCAACCGCCAAATTAGACTTGAGTTTGGATATGGGGGAAGATGTCTCTGGGCAACTGGAAGGAATTTTCGAGTATAACACCGATCTCTTTGACAGAACGACTATTGTTCGGATGGCAGAACATTTGAGTTGTTTACTGTCAGGAATGGTTGATCGTCCAGAGCAGCGACTTTCTGAGCTACCCTTGTTGACCGAATCCGAGCAGCATCAGTTACTAGTCGCGTGGAATAACACCCAGACTGACTATCCCCAAAAACAATGCTTTCACCAACGGTTTGAAGCGCAAGTTAAACAAACCCCCGATGCGATCGCACTTGTTTTTAAGGATGAGCAGCTCACCTATCATGAACTCAATCATCGCGCCAATCAACTTGCCCACTACCTACAAAAACAGGGTGTTAAACCAGAGGTAATTGTGGGACTATGCGTGGAGCGATCGCTCCTCCAAATAGTGGGTCTCTTAGGAATTCTCAAAGCGGGTGGCGCTTATCTGCCCTTAGACCCCACCTATCCGCTTGAACGACTGGCGTTTATGTTATCGGATTCGCAAGTACCGATTCTTTTGACCACTCAGCAGTTAGCCGCCGATCGTATCAAGCCCGATCTTCCAGTCATTTGTCTAGATACAGATTGGGATAGCATTGCTCAGGAAAGTGGGCAAAACCCCGAGAGTGGGGTGACGATCGAGAATCTGGCTTACTTGATCTATACGTCCGGCTCAACCGGGACACCCAAAGGGGTTTTAGTTCCTCATGCCGGACTGGTTAATCTGACGGAAGATAAAATCCGAACCTGTCAAGTACAGCCTAAAAGCCGGGTGTTGCAGTTTTTCTCCTTGAGCTTCGATGCTTCTATCCCGGAACTGGTGATGAGTTTGGGGGCTGGGGCCGCGCTGCATCTCGCTCCACCAGAGGACTTACTGCCAGGTCCAAGTTTAATGCGACTGCTGCGGGAACAAGCAATTACCCACATTACCCTGCCCCCCTCGGCTCTCGCTGCCTTACCTGCCGAAGAGTTACCCGCCTTGCAGATGGTGCTAGTTGGTGGAGAAGCCCCCACTCCTGAGCTGATTGCACAATGGTCAAACAGACGGCGATTCATCAACGCCTATGGCCCGACCGAGACAACCGTCAATGCCAGCATGGTTGTATGCAGCGACAGTCAACTGCCCACCCTTCGTCCCGCTGCCAACAAGCAGCTTTATATTCTAGATCATCATCTACAACCAGTGCCGATTGGGGTTCCTGGCGAACTGTATATCGGCGGCGTTGGTTTAGCACGGGGCTATCATCAGCGTCCTGAAAAAACTGCTGAAGCATTCGTCCCCAACCCTTTTAGTCGCGAACTAGACAGCCGTCTTTACAAAACTGGAGATTTAGCCTGCTATGGCAATGAGGGTCATATCAAGCTGCTTGGTCGCCTCGACCATCAGGTTAAACTGCGGGGCTTCCGGATTGAATTGGGGGAAATTGAGGCTCTGTTAGTCCAGCATCCAGATGTACAAGACAGTGTGGTCATCGTCCGCAACCACTCATCCAGTAATCAACAACCGAGGGATCAACGACTGATTGCTTATGTCGTGCCCCGTCTAGACCGATCGCCAACGACCAGTGAGCTGCACCGCTTCATTGCCCAAAAATTACCGAAATACATGGTGCCGACGTCGTTTGTCCTACTGGATGCTTTACCGCTCAATCCCAACGGTAAAGTGGATCGCCAAGCCTTACCGGCACCCGATACCCTTCGCCCTGACTTAGTAGCAGCGTTTGTTAACCCGCGCACTCCCACCGAACAAGCTCTTGCCCAGGTGTTTGCCCAAGTGCTTGAGGTTGAGCAGGTCGGCATCTATGACGACTTCTTTGAATTGGGAGGACACTCGCTGTTAGCTACTAAGCTGATTGCCCGCTTACTTCAGAAGTTTCAGGTGGAGTTATCGATCGTTGACCTGTTTGAGTGCCCAACGGTAGCTGGTTTAGCTGAACAAATTGAGAGCAGACAGGTTCTGCAATCCCGATCAGAGAGACTGGATGCACAAGACATCACCCAGCAGGAAACCCGCTTATATCAGAAAACTGCCGCTTTTCTCAAAGCTGAAGTGATGCTAGACTTAACCATTCGCCCTGCAACGATTTCTACTCTGACTAGCATTGAACCGGATTGCATTTTCTTGACTGGCGCAACTGGTTTTCTGGGTGCCTTCTTACTCAACGAACTCTTACAACAAACCCAAGCCGACATTTATTGCTTAGTGCGGGCTACCACAGTTGAATTGGCTCAGCAGAAACTGCAAATCGGCCTTAAATCCTATCGGTTGTGGCAGGAACAATTCAAACCCAGATTAATTCCCATCCTTGGCGATTTATCACAGCCGCTTCTGGGGCTTCCAGCAGAACGGTTTCAAGCATTGGCAGGTCAGGTCGATGTCATTTACCACAATGGGGCATGGGTACACCACGCTTCTCCCTACTCATTACTCAAAGCCACCAATGTTTTGGGAACTCAAGAAGTCTTGAGATTAGCCTGTCAAACTAAAGTTAAACCGACCCATTTCATGTCTGCGACTAGCGTTTTTGCTCCTATTGATGATGCAGGAACATCAATGATTCGAGAACAAGATTCCATTGTCGATAGCGTCCCCTGGGGTGGCTATAACCAGAGCAAGTGGGTGGCTGAAATGTTAGTCACAACAGCACGCGATCGCGGACTTCCGGTTTCTATTTATCGCCTGGGTCGCCTATCAGGGCACAGTCAAACTGGCGTTTTCAATCCAAACGACTTTTTGTACCGACTGATGATTGGCTGTGTTCAACTTGGTAGTGCGCCAGACACCGAGACGATGTTGGACATGATTCCAGTTGATTATGCCAGCAGAGCGATCGTTCATCTGTCCAAGCAATCTATGCAATCTACATCTAAAGGACAAGTATTTCACCTCGTTCATCCCAATCCTGTTTCTGTCACGATTCTATTTGAATCACTATGTTCACTGGGTTATTCCATTCAACAGACAGTTTACGACCAGTGGCGGCTAAAACTTCTACAAATCGCTGAAACATGTCCAGAACACCCGTTGTATCCATTGGTTTCCCTGTTTCCATCTACATCGGAAACGCAGACTGCTGACTCAGCCGTTCCCACCTTTAACTGCCAAAATACACTAGCGGGTCTAGTTGGAAGCGAGATCGCCTGCCCACCGCTTAATCAGGCACTCCTACAGACTTACTTTTCATATCTCATTCAAAGTGGATATTTAGCAACCCCACCTATCGCTCGGGAGAAATAATCATGCCTTTAGAAACCCACTATACCAGCTACGACGATTGGGCCTGGTTATACAATCAATCAGAGGCTCAGCTTGCCCTGCAAGGACTGTTGCCACTTTTGGAGAAACTGCTTTTGCCATCTCTTCCGGAGCACGGACAAATTCTGGATCTGTGTTGTGGTACAGGACAGGTAGCACAACAACTCACCCTGAAAGGCTATCAAGTGACTGGAGTGGATAGCTCTGAAAAAATGTTGCACTACGCTCGTGAGAATATCTCTCAAGGGACTTTTATTCTAGAGGATGTCCGCTCCTTCAAATCTTCTCCTACCTTTGATGCCGCTATTTGTACCGACTCTTCTCTCAACCATATGATGAGTCTTGAAGAGCTTAAACAGGTCTTCTGTAATGTCTACGCTGCGCTCAAGGAGAAGGGACTGTTCTTGTTTGATCTAGGTTTAGAGAATCGGTATCGTAACATCACCGTTAGTGATGGTGAACTTCAAGAGAAGTATGCTTGGATAGTCGGTGAAACGTATAATCCTGAAGATAAAACAGGCACATTTACAATCACTGTATTCCAACCTACCAGCCAAAAATCAGATCCTAAAATCGCGATCGCAGCTACGCTAATTCAGCGTCTAAAATGCTTGGTTTATAACCGTGCCTTACGTCAGTTGCAGCCCTCAATATTGTTGCAATTGATCAACAAAGACTGGAAACCCTCAGCCATAAAATTTTCGGTCAAGCCTTACACAATAGCAGAGGTTCAAGCTGCACTAACAGAGGTAGGTTTCACCCAGGTTGGCATCTATGATTTTCGAGGGAAGGTCACAGCACCAACCAATACTCAGTACGCTTACTTCATGGCTCGGAAACCAGGTGATGGTCTCTGGCAATCGAGAATAGATAGTCTGATTCCCCACAACTAAAAAGTACGTTTCACAAAGAAAAAAGTACATTTCACAAAGAAAAGAACAGCTTCAGCCCCCTATAATATTTTTGTACTTATTGAGAATTATTCTTGATTGATCACTCTACGAGCGATCTCCTTTGTACGGTTGTTTGCCCGCTGGAAAATGTCTGGCTTCTATCCGCCTTAAATTGCTATGAACTCCTATGGCCATTGTGAGTGAACAGACTGTCCAGGTAATCCAAAAGGAAGCACTAAGTTCCCAACAAAGGCACTTAGCAGCGTTGATGGAAAGCTACACTAAACGGACGAAAACTTCCAAAGCGAATGCTCAAGCTCATCGTCAAGTGCTTGCTGACCCCAGATTATCAGAATGGTTTGATCCTTCCACAAAGGAGATGTGTTATCTGATTGTGGGAGCGCGATCGCAAGGCTCACGCATTTGGGATGTAGATGACAACGAATATGTCGATATGATCATGGGGTTTGGTGCTAATCTTTTAGGCCATAATCCTGCCTTCGTTAAAGAGGCACTGCAAGCGCAGCTTGAGAAAGGAATTCAGTTGGGGCCTCAAGCTGAATTCGCAGGTGAAGTGGCTGAGCTGATTAGCGAGCTAACCGGAATGGAGCGTGTTGCTTTTAGCAATACAGGCACAGAAGCTGTGATGACCGCGATCCGCTTGGCTCGTTCCGCCACACAACGTAGCAAGATTGCTGTGTTTACAAATTCCTATCATGGTCATGCGGATGGAGTATTGGTCGAAGCCCGCTTCAAGCTGCCTCAGATTCTTGAAAAGCTGATTGGCAAAGCTGCGATCGCTCGCTTCAATGCCCGATCCTTTCCTATGGCGTCGGGTATACCTACGGCGATCGCCAAGGATGTGTTGGTTCTGGAGTATGGCAATCCTGGCTCGCTGCAGGTGATTCAAGCCAATCGACGCCAGCTAGCTGCTGTCTTGGTGGAACCGATTCAAAGCCAACAACCCGACTTACAACCCAAAGCGTTTCTCCAGCACCTCAGACAGTTAACGCAAGACTCAGGAATCGCTCTGATTTTTGACGAAATGATAACGGGCTTTCGTTTGCATTTAGGGGGTGCTCAGGCTTGGTTTGGAGTCAATGCCGATATCGCCACCTACGGGAAGGTCGTTGGGGGCGGGATGCCAATCGGTGTAATTGCGGGCAAGGCAACCTACCTGGACAAAATTGATGGAGGGATGTGGAGCTATGGAGATGCTTCGTGCCCTCAGGTCGAGAAAACATTTTTTGCTGGAACGCACTGCAAGCACCCATTGTCTATAGCGGCTGCACGGGCAATCCTTCAGTATTTGAAGCATCAAGGCCCTACTCTGCAAGATCGGTTGAACCAACGCACATCTTCTTTTGTTGAACGACTAAATGCTGATTTAGAAACGCATTCACTACCCGTTCGCATGGCAAATTTTGGTTCGTTCTTTAGTCCTGTTTTTTGCAAGGATGCTGATCCTACAACAATTTTTTCTCTTATGGCCGGGCTTGATCTCTTGCGTTATCACCTGTGCGATCGGGGAATCTTGTTGCGGGGGGAAGGAGGAGGATTTTTATCCACTGCTCATACCGATGAGGATATAAACTGTATGATTCAGGCGATGAACGGCAGCATTGCTGAGCTACAGAAAGCAGGCTTTTTTCCCAACTCATGATCCACCCAGTACTTCCCCCTAGGCTCTACTTACTGGCTCCGTGGGACTTGCCAATTCAGCAACAGTTGAGTGATGTTCACAGAGCCAAACTTCAGCGATCGCTCAAGCAGTTTTTAAAGGCGTTAGAGCAAACTTCGTATCAGGAGGCAGTCACAACAATTAATCAAGAATTAGCCAATCTCGATGTCAGATCTGTAGCGTCGGTTCAGTTATCTTCAACTCAAACGCCGCTCAAGTCATGGGAAATTGAGGATTTCGATACTTACTTTGAGGTCAGCCATGTGCAAACTCATGAGCCTGCTGTTTGTATGGTGTGGAGTCTTATGGTTACCTATCAAGCTTTTCTGGTTCTGAAGCATCAGGGAAGCGATTTTGATTTGGCTCAAGTAGAACTGCAAAAGGAAGGATTTAGAAGCTATGTCTTCTTGTTGGCGAGAGTTTTTAGCCTCAATTTCGAGTGAGCTAAGTGCCTAATGATTATAATGACGAACGTCGATCCACAGCAGATTTGGAAAAAATGCCACTGGTTGTTTTTCATCAATGTCCAGGGGTTAATTATTTGTCTTCGTCGCTTTGAACTCAGTCTAGCCGCAGACAACCTGCCGCAAGCTCAAATTGAACTGGAAACGGCAACAAATCTGATGTTGGCATCTGGGGCAGCCATGGAGCTGGCAGGGAGTTTCAGCCGACGGGAGTATGAACATCAAGTCCGTCCTACGATGACTCCGCCCTATGTTGAATCTCATAACTTCAGTGGACTCATGTCCTGGGAACATGCCGCTTTGATCGAAATTTGGAAAAGACTGCGCCCCGTGTTTGAAACCATGCCTGCGGCTCTTGCATCTCAGCACGATCGCTTTGTCGCAGCTTATTTCAGTTTATCCAAAGCGCACAAAGCCGTCTGTCAGAAGTTTGGGGGAGGTGAAATGGGGAGCCTGCGCTGTGACCAAAGTACGGCAACCCACATGTTGGATAAATTCACTCAAAATCGCTGGCAGTTGATTGATCCTAACCATCGAGCAGCAACGGGTTGCCCGTTCCATCATTAGAGATAGATGTCCGACAAGGGACTTTGCAATATGAGTGATGTATACGCCAATGAACTAACTTCGATGAACACGCTTAAAGCTATTTTGGTTGACCTGGGTATTCCAGGCGAGTTGCTTCATCCTGACACGTTACTTCACCAAGATCTTCGGCTTGACTCGACCGAGATCGTAGAAGTTTCTCTGGGACTAAAACGCAGGCTGGGAATAAGCATGAAGTTAGAAGGTCGGCAAGATTTGACATTGGTTCAAGTCTGCGATCAGGTTGAAGCAGCCCTGTTGGCGAGTCGTTCGAAGCAGGTTTGAAGATGGATGGACACCCAAGAGGAGGTTTGAAACGTTGTTGGTAACCCGATCAGATCTAAGCGATCCCCCTAAATCTGCCCTGAAATGGGAGACATTAGGTAGCTTGGTTCTCCCCTTTTTAAGAGAGGTTGGGGAAACTCAAGCCTTTTCAGGTGCGTTAGAAATCTCTGCTGAGATCAAAGGAGTTGGGATTGATATTTTGCCCATTCCCCGCATAACTCGGTTAATTGAGCGCTACGATCGCTACACACTAATGCTGGTGTTCACTCCAGGTGAGATTGATCGTTGCCAATCGTCGCACCATTGCGATCGCGATTTTGCCATCTGTTTTGCAGCAAAGGAAGCTGTTGGAAAAGCATTAGGAACTGGATTAGCAGGGATTGATTGGAATGAAATTGAATCCATCTTGACTCAAGATCACTTGACTGTTGAACTGAATGGAGAAGCGGGTATTCAAACTCAGGAAAAGGGGATTCAGATATGGCAGGCAGCTTGGTGTGAATGGGATGAACACGTACTCGTACACGTTCTTGCCTTGTAAAGGTTCAGGCTAGAAGGAACATCAAATGGAAAGCATTTCTGAACGATTACCTGATGGTTTCAATGTGGCAGCTTATTTCCTGGAAAGCAATCTAACGACGGGAAATAGTCAGCGCGTTGCTCTGTTTTATCAGGAAGATACTTATACTTACAGCCAACTCAATCATTTCGTTCAACAAGCAGCGCGATCTCTTCTTGATTTCAGGTTGGAGCGGGAAAACCGCATCGCCATTCTTCTTCCGGATACGCCAGAGTTTGTCTTTGCCTTTTGGGGGGCAATCTGGATCGGTGCAGTCCCAGTACCCATCAATACGGCTTGCAGCGTGGATGAAGTGCAATACATTCTGCAAGACTCACGAGCCAAACTCTTATTAACAACTCAGAACTGGCAGACGAAACTTGATCCAATTCAGTCTCAATTCTTGCAGCATACTTTGCTTAGAGATGGAGATAAGCCCTTTCTATCTTTGCTCGCTCAGCAGCCTAACAACACGCTTTCATACACTGAAACTTCGCGTGACGAGCCTGCGTTTTGGCTTTATACCTCTGGCAGTACTGGCAAACCTAAAGGCGTGATCCATCTTCATCAAAGCATGGTTGTTTGTGCAGAAAATTATGCCAAAGCCACATTAGGTTTACGCAAAGATGATATTACCTATTCAGTGGCTAAGATACCGTTTGCCTATGGTTTAGGTAACACACTCTACATGCCAATGGCGGTAGGAGCGGCAACAGTTTTGTCCGATGCGATGAACGCATTTGACATTATTGCAGACATTCAGCGCTACAAACCGACGGTTTTCTTTGGAATTCCTAGCATCTATGCCAATCTTTTAGCTGTACAAGACATTGCGCCGATCGATCACGCCTCTCTTCGCTTGTGGGTTTCTGCCGCAGAACAACTGCCTGAGAGCCTTTGGCGAAAGTGGCGAGAGGTATACAACCAAGAAATTTGCGAGGGCATTGGCACAACAGAGTTTTTACATATTTTTCTCTCCAACCGATTGGGGGCCTGTAAACCTGGTACATCAGGTTACCCTGTTCCTGGATATGAGATTCAAGTGGTCGATGAGGAAGGGCATCCTTGCGCTCCCGGTGAGATTGGCGACCTTGTCGTCAGTGGAGAAAGCTTAATGATGGGTTACTGGAATCGGCTGCGAGAGATGCGGCAGGCGCTTTATGGAACCACTATGCGAACGGGGGATAAGTACCTGTGTGATGCAGAGGGCTATTTCAAATTTATGGGTCGTCGGGACGATTTATTTAAGGTGAATGGTCAGTGGGTTTCTCCTCTGGAGATTGAGGACATTTTGCATCAGCATCCCCAAGTGCTAGAGGTTGCAGTCGTTCCTGAGTCGCATCAGGGCGAACAGATTACCCAGGTCGTGGCTTATATCAGCCTTAAGTCTGGACAAGAGCCGTCCTCTGAGTTAGAAATGAGCATCTGTCAATTTGCCAAACAGCGACTTTCTCATTTCAAAGCTCCAAAAACAGTGCACTTTGTGGATCACTTACCGCGCACCCCGACCGGCAAGATCCACCGGAAATCGATCGGAATGATCAAGCGTGAAGATTCAGTAGCAACAAGGAGGAATTGATGGTCACAGAATTAAAGCTTGCCACAACATATCAAGAAACTTTTGTACCAGGAAAAAGAAGCGCGATCGCGGTTCTCCAAACTTGTTTACAAGCAGGTATTTTTGATCATTATGTGATGTACGAAAAGGAGGATGAAGTTCGGATTGCTGGCAATGAGCTAGCGTCCGTATCTGTGAGTCAAGAGGTTGTGCAGCTTTGCAGTCGAGGAAAATCTCATATTGAGCCGGCGATCGATCCTTTTCAACAAGTAAGTCAGTTGCTCGGAACGTTACCGATCAAAGATTGGACTGCATACGGTTACATAACATTTGACTTGGCTAGCTTCTATTCATCCTACTCGAAGGCAATTCAGCAACCTCTACTTTATTTTCTAATTCCTGAAATCGAACTTCGCTTCACAGCAGCAGGCGTTTATATCAAGAGCACCCTATCGCTAGAGCCACTGCTAGCTCTGTTATCGTGTGATAGCCAACTCTGCGACTACAAGCCAATCTGCTTAGAGCAAGACCCAGCAGATTGTGAACAGTACTCTGATCGCGTTCAGATGCTAATTGATGCCATTCAACGCAATGAATTACACAAAGCGATTATCTCTCGTTCAATCAAGCTGGATGGCAATTTGGATACGCTGGGAACCTATGTTACTGGGGCAAAAGCGAATAATTCAGCCCGTTCCTACTGCTTCAATCTCGGAGAAGTCCGTGCTGTTGGATTTAGTCCTGAGATTCTAATGGAAGTCTGTGACGATGGTTCAGTGGTGACGAATCCGTTGGCAGCGACTCGTCCCCGTGGACAAAGCAGCGAAGTAGATACTTGCTTGGAAGCTGAGCTATTCACAGATGCGAAAGAAGTGAAAGAACACGCCCTTTCTATCTGGCTTGCTCAAAGCGAACTTGCCTCAGTCTGTATTCCTGGAAGTGTACAAATCTTTGATTTCATGGGAGTCAAGAAATATCGATGTGTGCAGCACCTATCATCGCGAGTTTGTGGCAAGCTCAAGCCTGATCATACGCTATGGGATGCCTTAAAAGTCTTGTTTCCAGGTGTTACCGTTACCGGAATCGATAAAATTCAAGCCCTAGATTGGATTGATCGACTAGAGGATGAACCAAGAGGAGTGTATGCGGGTAGTATTGGTTGGGTAGACAGCAATGGTCTAGCCGATTTAGCTATTGCTATTCGATCCGTTTATCAATACGGTAATACTATTTATCTGAATGCAGGGGCGGGTATTGTTGCCGAATCAAACACCCAGAAAGAATATGTCGAATCGGTTAATAAAATGAACACAATGCTGACTAACGTGGTTTTGGAATCTTGATGCCAAAGTAGTTAATTACAAAGTAGAGTTGTGAACCAAACCGGCAACTTTTATCGATATAGCCTTGATATTGTGAAAACAGCATGGGTCGAAGCGCAATTAGAACGATTAGGAGACCCATTTGAATGGCAATATTTCACAGCCGCAGAACGCCAAATGTCCCAGACGAGCAAAAACCGCATCGAATACCTTGCCAGCCGTTTTGCTGCTAAAGCAGCCGTACTTAAAGTCCTGAGGATTGATCAGAATTCACATTCGTTGTGGCACGACATCGAGATCCAACGGCTGCCCAGTGGTGAACCGATTGTGGTGCTAGGTGCTAGATGTCTAGAACTTGCTACAGAACGTAATCTGATAAAGTGGTTGTTGAGTCTTAGCCATACGGCATCCTATGCAACAGCAAGCGCGATCGCCTTAGTTGGGAGAAAAAACATCTTGATATGAAAAGGCAAGGGCTATCTTAAACTGATCGAGGAAAAGCAAAAAGGGCTGCAATCATAGAACGTTGAGAAGGAACCCGAGAAATGCATCAGGATAATAATGAAGATACCAACCTCTATAAGGTTGTTGTGAATCATGAAGAGCAATATTCAATCTGGCTGGCTCATCGAGACCTCCCTTTAGGTTGGCAAGAAACTGGCAAAAGCGGACTGAAGCAAGATTGTCTGGACTACATCAAAGAAGTGTGGACGGATATGCGACCGCTGAGTCTCCGTAAGCAAATGGAAGAACTTTCTCGTCGGAACTAGAGGAGTCTTGTAGAAAGTCCGTTTCGCAAAGAAAAAATCTGTTTCGCAAAGAAATTTTGAGCGCTAACCCAGTACTATTGCTTTATCCTTTTTTGTTACTAACAAGCTGTCTTACTAGACAGATTCCTAGCTTGCGGATTTCATGAGCACTCAACTTTTAAACAACTGCCAGTTCTGCTCAGTGATCTCTCAATCCAATGGTGAAGACCCAATTGGCACTGCCAATCCCTGTGATGTCTGGCTGATGGCGGAAATCCCCTTGCCCTGGACGGAAGAACGGTTGATGGCAGAGCCACCTTTGAAGTCACTCTACGATTTATTTCATGAGTTCTATGAATCAGATGAGCTGCCCCTGCAGGTGATGCCCATGGCGATCGCTCCCGATCATGACTATTCAGTCCCAGGCTATACTCGCGTACTGTACTACCGACGTCCGGCAAAATCCTTTGCTCAGTTTGACAAACAGGAATTCCTGATTACCCTAAACCAACTTCCTGATTTCGTCGAAGCCGTCTTGACCCATTCCCATCAACTCCACTCATTTGAAGCCTACAAACAGCCCGCAACCTCTGTGCGCGACCTACTGGTTTGCACCCATGGTAATGTCGACGTTGCCTGTGCTCGATTCGGCACTCCCATTTATCAGAAACTCCGCCAAGACTACGCCGCTCGCTACAAAGAACAATTGCGGGTTTGGCGCTGTTCTCACTTTGGGGGACATCAATTTGCCCCAACCCTGGTTGACCTGCCAGTTGGACAAGTTTGGGGGCATCTAGACTCGGAGGCGTTAGACTCTCTAGTGCAGCGCAACCAGCCAATGATAACTCTCCGAAAATTTTATCGGGGTTGGTCAGGGCTGACCCAGTTTGAGCAAATCGTAGAGCGCGAGATTTGGATGCAGCAAGGTTGGGATTGGTTAACCTACAACAAATCTGGTCAAGTGTTGGCACAAGATTCTGAACATGAAGATTGGGATGCCGATTGGGCTGAAGTGCGGCTAGAGTTCACCTCATTGGATGGTAGTGTTAGAGGAACGTATGAAGCAAGGGTTGAAGTTTGCGGCTCGGTGATGACCGCCTGGAATTCTGGCGAAGCACCAGAAGCTGTAAAACAGTATTGCGTCAGTCGTTTAGTTCGTATTGCATAGCGATGGCTTAACTCAATCGTGCGTACCTTTACCATTCTCTGGCTAGGGCAGATGGTATCTTCCATCGGCAGCAGCATGACCTACTTTACGCTCACGCTCTGGATCTGGCAAAGGACGGAATCTGTGACAGCGATCGCACTGATTACTTTCTTCTTTCAACTACCGCAAATTGGTATCGCCCTCTTTTCAGGGATTCTAGTAGATCGCGTGGCGCGAAAGCATCTACTAGTTTTAAGCGATACGGTTGCGGCGGGTTGTACGCTGTCGGTCGGTATTCTGTATGCTGCCCAGCACCTTCAGCCCTGGCACCTCTATCTTATTGCTGCCATTCTGGGTTGCTTTGAAAACATCCAAGCCTTAACCTATTCGACCACCATTCCCCTAATTGTGCCCAAACAGCATTACACCCGCGCCAGCAGCATGGGAGCAATGGTGGGCTATGGGGCTGCAATTTTAGGGCCTGCCTTTGCAGGTACGCTTTATCCATTAATCGGGCTACTGGGCATCACCTTGATCGATCTGAGTACCTTTGCAGTGGCGATCGCAACATTGCTGGTGATACCCATTCCTAGAACACGCATTGAGCCTGGAGAAATAAGTCAAACATCAGGCATCAAACACCTTTGGCAAACGATGACCTTTGGGTTTCGCTACATTAGTTCTCAACCAAGCCTCTTGAGCTTGGTCATCTTCATGTCCTTGTTTGCCTTCCTCAATCAAATGGGCGAAACTCTCTATCAGCCTATGATTCTGGCGCGAACTGGTGGCAATACTCAGGTTTTGGGTACGGTCGTGGCAGCATCAGGAATCGGTGGGGTAGTGGGTGCGCTGATCTTAAGTGTGTGGGGTGGATTCCGACGACGTGTGTCAGGGATGCTGGTTGGATTGATCGGGACAGGATTCAGCAAACTGGTGATGGGCATTGGGCAACTGCCTGTCATTTGGGTTGCCGCCCATTGGGGAACTTCGCTCCACAGTCCGCTGATCTTTAGTTCGTATATGGCCGTGTGGTATGCCAAGGTTGCACCAGAACTGCAAGGACGGGTGTTTGCTGCCGATTACCTCATTGGACTGGTAATTGAGGCATCCGCCAATCTAATCGCTGGGCCACTGGCCGATCAAGTCTTTGAGCCTGCGATGCAGTCGAGCCGATGGTGGGTCTCAAGCGTTAGCTCTATAGTTGGCATTGGGGCTGGTAGTGGCATTGCCCTCTTTTACGTCATTCTTGCGATTTGTCTCGTATGCCTTGGGATTGGAGGTTCCATGATCCGAAGACTTCGAGAGGCAGAATCGCTAATGCCCGATCAGTGAGTCACCTCAAATTCAATACAAGACTAGAATCAACAAGGAACTGAGGATGAGCATTTGGCTAAACTGTCCCTATCCGCGATCGCAGGCTCGTCTCAGGCTGCTCTGTTTTGCTTATGCAGGCGGATCGGCTATGGTCTTCCGAAATTGGACGCCGTCCCTTCCTCCCTCAGTTGAAGTGTATGCAGTTGAACTGCCGGGGCGCGGTAAGCGAATCATGGAACCTCCATTCACCCAACTAGATCCGCTTGTACAAACCCTTGCTCAGGAGTTGGCTCCCCATCTCCATAAACCGTTTATGTGCTTTGGACATAGCTTAGGTGGGCTTATTGCATTTGAACTCTCGCGTCTACTCCATCAAAACTATCAGCTGAAGCCAACCCATCTGTGGGTATCAGCAACGCGTGCTCCTCATCTGAGGGCACCCACTCCCCCAATTCATGCTCTGCCCGATGCCGACTTTATCGCCGAGCTTCGTCGGTATAATGGCACTCCAATCACTGTCCTCAACAATGCTGAACTAATGGCGCTCATGTTACCAACTCTAAGGGCAGATTTTTCAGTCTTAGAAACCTATCACTCTCAATCAGAAAATCCAACGGAGTTTCCAATCACTGCTTTCTGGGGGGAACAAGATGCCATTGTCAGTCAGGATGAAGTAGCTGCTTGGCAAGCTTATACTACAACGACCTTCTCACTCCAGCCGTTACCAGGAGATCATTTTTTTGTCCATCAACCATTACTCTTACAGCGGCTATCACTTCAACTATCACTGGTTCTGGGGGTCGAGCCGAGATACTGATACTGTTGGCGAATTCAAAAAACAGGTTTTCAGGCGATCGCTAATTAGAGTTGTTGGGTAATAAGCTCAAAAATCCTTGAAACCCTTTCCTGGTAAGCATTTCAGCGATTTTAGTGCAAAATCCTTGAAACCCAGACTGAATAGACTTTTCAGCGATTTTTATCGTTATATCCCAACAGGTCTATTGAAAAAATGCCCAGCATTTTACGGGAATCTCAATCATCTAAACTAAACTCTGACCTTGTCTAGAAAAAGTGGACAGGTAAGGCGGTTTTGACTAAAGAGAATACCAGTACTGCTACCATGCTCCTATGCAAGAAATAGGAGAGCAGCCTTGGAAGTGTTCACACCTGCGACCCCCCTCAGCCCCTCACAAATTGAGGATCTGCGAC
>JAESGG010000132.1_pt1 | contig 17294 bp, 15 predicted proteins | sample 9266231 | NCBI WGS metagenome assembly JAESGG01 (sample SAMN14515337, study PRJNA621664) | algae metagenome | isolation source: Aphanocapsa sp. GSE-SYN-MK-11-07L and co-occurring heterotrophs from wet... | place: USA: Grand Staircase Escalante National Monument, Utah | collected 2006-04-16 | reverse complement strand
TCGGCGAAGCTCAGTCGAGCCGTTGCGGATGCGGTATTGACCTTTCATGGCTTCTAGTTTGGGTTTGGCGATTCAAACTTACCATGACACATCCCTTCCGCAACTTCCATTCATGCAACAACGCCCTATTAGTGTCAACCCCTGTAGGCTGATTTAAGACTTTAAGTATGGTTGAGCGTCCCAAAAAGATTCTAGATCAGATGCGAGATGCCATTCGTCTTAAGCATTATTCATACCGTACAGAGCAGACATATTTAGACTGGGCTTATCGCTTTATTTTGTTCCACGATAAACGGCATCCTCAAGAGATGGGTGCTCCTGAAATCGAAGCTTTTTTGACTCATCTAGCAGTCCAAAAGCGGGTAGCGGCTCCTACGCAAAATCAAGCTCTCAGCGCTTTGATCTTTCTCTATCGCCATGTGCTTCACCAAGACATTGAGGGGAGAATTGACGCGGTGCGTGCTAAGCAGTCTCGCTATTTGCCAACTGTACTCACCCAGGATGAGGCGATCGCCGTCATTCAGCAACTCTCAGGTGTCTATCAGCTCGTTGCCAAGCTGCTCTACAGCAGTGGCTTGCGGTTATCAGAAGCATTACAGTTGAGGACTAAAGATATAGACTTTGCCCAACGTCAAAGTGTGGTTCGTGATGGCAAGGGTGGCAATAGTCGGATTACTTTGCTACCACAATCTCTGGTTGAGCTTCTCAGCTTTCATCTGCAAGGGGTTCGGCAACTGCACCAGCAGGATTTAGCGCAGGGTTACGGTTCAGTGTACTTACCGTTTGCCTTGGAGCGCAAATACCCTCATGCGGATCGGGAGTGGATCTGGCAGTACATTTTTCCGGCTGATCGCAGGTCTAAAGATCCCCGCAGTGGGGTCGTGCGTCGCCATCATCTGGATGAAAGTGGGCTGCAAAAGGCGCTGAAGCGAGCGGTTCATGCGGGTGGAATTGATAAACGGGTCAGTTGCCATACGTTTCGTCATAGCTTTGCCACCCATCTGTTGCAGAATCATTACGATATCCGCACTGTCCAAGAACTACTGGGACACAAGGACGTAAAAACGACAATGATTTACACCCACGTCCTTAATCAAGGAGGTAGAGGTGTTCTCAGTCCCCTTGATGCGTGTGCATAGTGTCTTGCGGTCGAGGACGTAACTATGACTTCTAGCGATGGAAATTGTGCAGATGTGGCAAAGTAGTTGATGGGCATTGCCTTTAGTCTGGTGACATTGATTCAAACCTATGCCTGTGACTGCTGTTAAGTCTTTGCGCTGGCAACAAGCGAGTTCCCTGTCAGCCCGCCAAAGAGAAATCTTTGCGGCTGTGTTTAGCTTTGGCTGGGCTTTAGCTTGGGATGGTCTGTGGCAGCGGCGATCGCCCCGCATCCGGCAACGACGGGCCGAATGGCTGACCGAAACCCTGCTCCACTTGGGGCCAACCTTCATCAAAATTGGTCAGTTTCTGTCAACGCGGGTTGATTTGCTGCCCCTAGAGTATGTCCACTCACTGTCGGAATTGCAGGATAAAGTACCGCAGTTTGAGCCAAAGCAGGCGATCGCGATTATTGAAGCTGAACTCAGCCAGCCCTTATACGCCCTCTATCGCGAGTTTGATCCCCAGCCGCTAGCGGCAGCTAGTTTGGGGCAAGTCCACCGGGCGCGGCTGCACACTGGTGAAGACGTGGTGGTGAAAGTCCAGCGCCCCGGTTTAAAGTCACTGCTTGATCTAGACTATCGGGCGATCGGGCAATTGATTCGCACCCTGCGACGTTGGTTGCCACCTAGCCGCTGGGATGAGCTACAGGCCGTCTACAATGAATTTTTCGCCATCCTATTTCGGGAAGTTGATTACATTCAAGAAGGCAGAAATGCGGCTCGCTTTCAAGCCAACTTTGCTGACCATCCCCGGATTGTCGTGCCCCAAATTTACTGGCAGCACACCTCTAGCAAAGTGCTAACAATGAGCTACGTGCCAGGGATTAAAGTCGATCAGCGTCAACAGATGCTCGCCTGTGGGCTTGACCCGAAGAAAATTAATCAACTGGGGATTTGCTGCTATCTGAAGCAGTTGCTCCAAGACGGGTTTTTCCATGCTGACCCCCATCCCGGCAACTTAGCAGTCACCCCTTCTGGTAGCCTGATTTTCTACGACTACGGCATGATGTCGGAAGTGATGGCCATGGACAAAGACCAGATGGTCAAAACCTTCTTTGCTGTGCTCAAAAAAGATACGGATCAGGTGATTCAGACCTTGACCAGCATAGGGTTAATTGAATCCGTTGGCGACATGACCTCGCTGAAGCGAATTACCCAAGTCATTTTGGAGGAATTCACCGAAAAGCCTTTAGACGTGAGAGCGTTTGAGCAAATGAAGCAGGATGTCTATGCGATTTTTGAGCAGCAGCCGTTTCGACTGCCAGCCAAAATGACCTACATTCTCAAATCTCTGACAACGCTGGACGGAATTGCCCGTATTCTTGACCCAGAGTATAACCTAACCGCCGCTGCTCAACCGTTTGTCCGCAGTTTGACCGTGAGTGAGGGCAAAGGACGAATGATTGGAGAATTAGCTCGGCAAGCGCGAGGATTTATTACCTACAAGCTCAACCAGCCTAACCGGACTCAACAAACGCTGGCTGACCTAGAAGGTCGGCTGCGGCAGCAAGAAGCACTGTTACAAACTAGTGTCAGAACTAGCGATCGCCTGCTTAAACGCCTGCATCTGGCTTTTAGGTGTCTTACCCTCGCTTGCGTGAGCGGACTGGCTGGGCTGGCGGGGGCAATGTTGCTGGCAGCCGCATGGCCAGGCCTCGCGATCGCTGCTTTTGTCTTGGCTGGGTTGGCAGCGATCGGGCTGATAGCGGGACTGATTCAACTGGCTCGGTCTGAGCCAGCCAACAAGTCGAGGCGATCGTGATTAGCTTGTGCTTAAAAGATTTAGCAGCCACGCAAGCTCTGGGAACGCTACTCGGCCAATCGCTGTGGGCTGGCAGCGTGCTGCTGCTCGAAGGTGATTTGGGCAGCGGCAAAACAACCCTGGTGCAAAGTTTAGGGCAAGCCTTGGGCATTTCTGACCCGATTGTCAGCCCGACTTTTAGCCTAATTAATGAATATCCAGAGGGGCGGATTCCCCTTTATCACCTAGACTTGTATCGCTTGCAGCCGTCTGAAGTAGCCGACTTGCACCTCGAAGATTATTGGCAAGGGCAAGCTTACCCTGCCGGAATTATGGTGATCGAGTGGTCTGAGCACCTCCCCTATCGACCCGCTGATTACTTAAGCATTTTATTTCAGCCTCAAACCGAGGCCAGTCGGCAGCTAAAACTGATTCCCACCGGCAACTTTGAGCTAGACAAGCTAGCTCAAGCGCTAGCTGAAAAGAATAGACCACTTGCATGAATCCTGAAAGGCCCACCAGAACTGACTAGCGGATTAAGGCTTGGGCATGGTGATGAATATGATCGGCCATAAAGCTGGCAATGAAATAGTAGTTGTGATCGTAGCCAGCTTGCCGCCTGAGAATCAGGGATTGTCCCGCTTGGATGCAAGCTCGCTCAAATTGGTCAATTTTAAGCTGCTGCTCTAACCAGGGGTCAGCCAGACCTTGGTCAACCAAAATTGTTTGAGGATGTTTTGTCTGCAAAACCAACTGGCTGGCATCATAAGCTAACCACAGCGACTGATCTTCGCCTAGATAGTGGTTAAGCGCTTTTTGTCCCCAAGGGCATTGCATCGGGGCAGCAATTGGGGCAAAAGCTGAGACTGATTGAAACCGCTCAGGGTTGCGTAGCCCACAAACCAATGCCCCGTGCCCGCCCATCGAATGTCCACAGATGCCTTGGCGATCGCTCTGAGCCGGAAAATGCTCAGCGATCAAAGCCGGTAACTCCTCGACCACATAGCTGTACATCTGGTAGTGCTGCCGCCACGGTTCAGCGATCGCATCGACGTAAAAGCCAGCCCCCGTCCCCAAATCCCAGTCAGTGTCTTCACCGGGGGTGCCCGTGTTGCGGGGGCTGGTATCGGGTGCTACCAGCATCAACCCTGCTGCGGCGGCTAGCCGCTGGCCCCCTGCCTTAGCCATGAAATTTTCTTCGGTGCTCGTCAAGCCCGATAGGAAATACAGCACCGGCACCGGCCCCAATTCTGCCTGGGGCGGCAGATAGACTGCGAATCGCATCTCATTTTGGCAGGTCTGAGAAAAATGGCTGTGAAAAAGAACTGTGCCGTTAAAGCAATGGTGTTTGCTATTTAGGGTTAGAGCAGTCATAGCAATTTATCAAAATTGTCTAAAATGTAGGAAATCCTTTCCTTTCAGTCGTTTGGCAACAAGGCACAAGTGAGGTTACAAGTCGGAATTGAGTTTAGAGTGAACAAATTCTGGCTTCACGCTTTACAATATTTGCAAATATAAGTTATTAACTCTCAAATGCGTTTAATCAATCAGGAAAGTCAGATGGTTGTTGGGCAACCAGAATTTGTCGAAAATCCTGAAAACCGTTGCCCTGTAATTCTGCTCCTTGACACTTCTAGCTCAATGTCAGGGTTGCCGCTGGAGGCCTTAAATGATGGCCTGTCCGCTTTTAAGGCAGCAGTGATCGAAGATGAACAAGCCGCCCTGCGGGTGGATGTAGCGATCGTCACCTTTGGCCCAGTTCAACTGATCCAAGATTTTGTCACCATTGATCAGTTTATGCCGCCCCAACTGGTGGCAAATGGTCTGACTCCAATGGGTGAAGCCATTACCTACGCGCTCGATCTGCTAGAAAAGCGCAAAACCGCCTACCGAGATAACGGGATTCAGTATTATCGTCCCTGGGTGTTTCTGATTACGGACGGTGCGCCGAATCGAGATTCCCCTTGGCAGCAAGCGGCTCAGCAAATTAAAACGGCTGAAGAGCAGCGCAAGCTATCATTTTTTGCGGTCGGAGTGCAAGGCGCAGATATGGAGACGCTGCGCCAGATTGCACCCGCCGATCGCCCACCGCTGTTGCTGAATGGACTCGATTTCCGGTCGATGTTCCAGTGGTTGAGCGATTCAATGGTGCGTGTTTCCAGCAGCACGGTTGGCGGTGAAATGGTTGTCTTGCCGCCGGTTGGCTGGGGACAAATTACAACTTAAATCTTTTGCTAGAAGTGTCGAACTCGGCACTTCTAGCAAAATTCGTGTAGGTTAATCAATTCGTAATCTTAAGTGGTTTAGCCTAGGTGGTTGCAACTTAAAGTCATTTATGGTCGTCAATTACCGTCAGCCAAATTGATTTTAGAATCGGTAGCCAAGCTAAAGGGTAAGCCACATTAGAGAGCGCGATCGGTCAAGAGGAAATCATGTGAGTTGGAAAGCCGCTGTCTGTTCTGAAATTGGCACACGTCACTGCCATCAGGATCTCCCCTGTCAAGACTATGGTCAATATGTCCAAGTCGGCTCAGTCCTGATTGGAGCAGTTTCTGATGGAGCCGGCAGTGCCCGCCATGCCGAGGTTGGAGCCAAAATAGCGGTTGAAACCGCTTTGTCTCATCTCCAGGCTCAAATTGGGCTAAGCGCTGATTTGAAAGGTCAAAAAGCAAAAGCTGCCTTTGCTGGCTTTCATAGCGTGCGTCCAGAGGACATCAAAATTCCTCGTTTAGAAGATGGTGGCCGCAATCAGTTGCCTCAATTCGCTGAGGACGAAGCCAACCGCTTATTTACGTCAACCATGATGGCGGTGGTGGCAGCGCTCCAGAATCAGGCTGATGCAGAAGCCTACGATCTGGCAGACCTTGCTTGCACCTTGCTGGTCTTCATCGCCACCCCAGACTGGCTGGCAGCAATGCAAGTTGGCGATGGCTTTATTGTGGTTGAGACCTCTGAGGTTGACTTGGAGTTGCTGTTTCGCCCTAGCAAAGGCGAATATATTAATGAAACCTGCTTTGTGACTTCACCGAATGCTCTTGACCAGATGCAGGTAAGAGTTTGCCTGGAACGCCCGCAGTTCGTCTGTGCTGCTACCGATGGATTAGAGAAAGTCGCAATCCGGTTCCAGGATTGGTTGCCTTTTTCGCCGTTCTTTCAGCCTTTGGTGGCTTGTTTGCAAACAACTCCGGCTGAAGCAACTGCCTACTTACAGAGTTTTTTGAGTTCTGAGCGCTTGAATGCCCGCACTGATGACGATAAAACCCTGTTGCTAGGTCTTTACGACCAAGAGAGCCAGTCGCATGAAGCAGCCCAAGATTAATCAGCAGCCGAAAACTGCGCTGAAATTAACCTGCCTTGGCAGCGATCGCCCCCTCACACTCACAAAACAAATTGCGAATAGTGGTGAAGGCACCGTTTGGGAAACCAGTTTGCCTGGCTTTTTGGCCAAGCTCTACCACGATCCAAGCAGCGCTCGCCGCCAGAAGTTAGAGGTGATGATTGCTAATCCTCCGGCTGACCCAATGCTGAAGAACAACCACATTTCTTTTGCTTGGCCCCAGGATTTACTGCAAGACGGCAAGGGCAAATTTGTCGGTTTTTTGATGCCGACGATTAAAAATAGCGTCAAGCTTTCTAGCATCTACAGTCCTCGCCTCCGCAAGCAAAAGGCCCCGCGCTTTAACTGGTACTACCTGCACACGGCAGCGCTAAATGTGGCCTCTGTGATCAAATCAATTCATGCCAGGGGCTATGTTGTTGGCGATATTAAACCGCAAAACATCCTGATTAACGATCGGGCGGCCCCGTCTGTGATTGACACTGATTCTTTTCAGGTCACAGACCCACTCACCAAGCAGGTTTATCGATGTTTGGTCGGTTCAGAGGGATTTACGCCGATTGAACTCTTGGGCAAAGACTTGTCTACCATTGAGCAGACCGATGTCCAAGATCGATTTCGACTGGGCGTCCTGATTCACTTACTCCTATTTGGCGATCATCCGTTTAAGGGGAAGTGGACGGGGTTAGGAGAAGCCCCCAGCCCGACGGAGCTGATTCGGCGCGGCTTTTGGCCCTATGCCCCCAACAGCTTAATTCAACCTGGGCCAAGCACGATTCCATTGGCGGTTGTGCATCCGGGGCTGCAAACCTGCTTTCGGCGCTGCTTTAATGATGGGCACACTAACCCCCGGGCCCGCCCCAGTGCTGAAGAATGGGTACAGGCTTTAAAAGGGGCGATCGCCACGCTAAAAGTCTGCTCCCAGCATCAGTATCACTACTACAACCGCCTGTATGGGCAATGCTACTGGTGTGAGCGCAAAGCTGCTTTGGGCTTAGATATCTTTGATCCAACGCTCCGGAAGCCGCCCGCCCCGACTCCGCCCCGGCCGGCCCGCCCGATCGCCATTTCTAGCTTCTCTGTTTCACCCTCTGCCCTCACCATCCCCCGACCTTTATCCCATCGCAGATCGTTTCGCCACCGCTATAAGCGCGAAATTTATGCCGGGACGGCTCTTTTGTCTGCCTCTGCCTGTCTCTATTTTTTGATTGCGCCGGACTGGCTAGACATTTTTCGCAATGGTCAACGCGGCTTTACCTCTCAACCGACCCTAGCGGGTTCTCCCCCCCTGGTTTCAGCCCGGCAGGCCCTGCTGGCAGAACCGCTGATCGAGGTTTCTACCCTGGCGCTCAGCCCGAATGGACAAACCTTAGCCACGGGTGGGCGAGATGCCGATGTTCGACTTTGGCATACTCGCACCGGCAAGCTGGCCCATACGCTGTCGGGGCATACTGATCAGGTGATCGCAATTGCCCTCAGTCCTGATGAACAGCAGGTCTATAGCGCTGCCCGCAATGGCGAAATTCTCAACTGGCAAGTATCGACGGGCAAGCTGTTGAGGCGGGCGAATCCTAACCGCGATCGCTCAGGGCAAATTAGCGCTGTGGCCATTAGTCCCGATACCCGCTTAATTGCCAGTAATGTGTCTGGTCAAGCAATTGTCCTGCGGAATTTACGGACGGGGCAAGACCTGCGTAACCTCAACGGCTTCTCAGAAGCCGAGCAATCTCTGGCGATCAGTCCGGACGGACGGCTGTTGGTTAGCAGCGCGATCGCCGGTGCAACCCGACTCTGGAATCTGCAAACCGGGAAAGTGGTTCGCAGTTTTTCGGGGGAGCAAGACTTTGCTGTGCCGACATTGACCCGCGCCCTAGCGATTAGTCCGAATGAGCGCGTTCTGGCCACTGGCGGCTGGGATGGAGAAATTATTCTTAAAGATATTAATACCGGCGAACCCTTAAAAGTTCTGCATGCCCATGCCGGAATGGTGCAGGTCTTATTGTTTAGTGCCGATGGGAAAGCCTTAGTTAGCGGCGGTTCGGATGGGCTGGTTAAAATTTGGCAGTTGCCGACTGGTCGCCTAGTCCAAACCTTGGCCGGCGCTAAGACTGAGATCTTGTCTTTGGCCCTGAGCCGGAATCGGCAAGTTTTAGCGAGCGCTAGTCAGGATGGGCAAGTTTATCTTTGGCAGCTGAAAGCGGGTCAGTATTCGCCCTCTACCCCCTGAGCTGGTGGGCAGTTACCAAAAATCAGATTTTTTACGCAATTGCAGCCAGTTGTAGCTGCTACCCTAAATGAGTAGCATGGTCAAGCTGCATATGGATAAAAATCAGTCTTACCCCAGCGGCAAATCGGAGCTTAACTATCAGGGGATTTATGCCTGTCCAGTTTGTCGGCACGGGCAAATCAGTCAGCTTGTAATGGTTGATGCCTTTGCCTGCAATTTTTGTCGTCATATTTTTTCTGCCAATCTCAAAGAGCAATCTCTGCGGCTAGAAGACAGCAATCAGCCTTTCCGGTGGTATTGGACGGGTCTAACTTGGCAACCCATGCGCTGGTCTGCCAGCGATCGCAGTTCATCAACAGACCAAGAAGTCACCATCGCCGTCTGGCTGATCGCGATCGCCTTGTTGATTTTGCCGCCCAGTCTGATTTGGCTGTCATACCATACCTTTCCGCCCTTGCCTGACAGCCCTGGAGATTGGTTTCCGTTGGTTTGGACAATTGCTTCCCTCGTCGGTCATTTTGTCCTGGTTCTATGGCTGCTGGTTGAACACTATCAGTTTCCAGCCTACGTTAGCTTGCGGCTGCGACTGCAACGATGGCAGCGCTAACAGGATTAATGCTGAAGCCCCTGCGTCAAAAAATCGATTTCTACTTCAATGACACCGTAGCGACTCCCGGCGCGATCGCCATTGATTTAGCGATTACGGGCCTGGTGCTGGTTTCTTTGTCTATTTTTATCGTTGAGACCTATGATATTCCCACCGATTGGCGGGTTGGGCTAAACACAATCAACGATGCGATTTTGGCAGTTTTTGCGATCGAGTACGGGCTGAGATTTTGGGCCGCAGAGTCGAAGCTCCGCTATGTTTTTAGCCTCTATGCCTTAATCGATTTGCTGACGATTCTGCCGTTTTTCATTGGGCTGGCAGACATTAGCTTTATTCGAGTTTTTCGCTGGTTTCGGATTTTACGGCTGCTGCGCCTGCTCAAAAATCAGTCGCTGTTTGGACAAATTAGCACTGCGGATGGAATTATTTTTGTCAGAATTTTATTTACCCTGGCCACGATTATTTTTGTCTACTCTGGGCTAATCTACCAAGCGGAGCACGATTTGAATCCGCAGAATTTTGGCACGTTTTTGGATGCCTTCTATTTTGCAGTTGTGACAATGACCACCGTTGGTTTTGGCGATGTCGCGCCGGTTTCAGAGGTCGGTCGCTTGCTGACAATCATGATGATTTTTACCGGCATTGCTCTGATTCCCTGGCAGTTGGGCGATCTGATTCGCCAACTGGTCAAAACCGCTAGCTTAGTCAGCAGCCCCTGTCCGACCTGCGGACTTCCCCTCCACGATCTGGATGCTCAATTTTGTAAGGTCTGCGGCACCCGTCTGCTGCCCACTCATACAGAGCCAGTCCAAGGAGGGGCCGAACGGTGAATGTTTTAACTCATTTTGCCAGCCTAGCTGGACGGGCGATCGCCATTTTTAGCTCAGTTGACCCAGCCCTGCGGGCCCCTGTCGCCGTCAGTTTGGGGGCGATTCCCGGTGCCTTGAGCCGCTACTATTTAACCCTGGTGGCTACTCGCTGGTTCGGGCCCAGTTTTCCCTACGGGACGTTTTTAATCAACCTGACTGGAGCAATGGTGATGGGCTTTTTTGTCACCCTCACCCTAGAGCGCACCCTGACTTCGCCTGACCTACGCCTGCTAGTTGCGGTCGGCTTTTTGGGCGCCTATACAACCTTTTCTAGCTATGCTTTAGATACCTCTGTGCTGCTGAAATCCGGCAGCTACGGGCCAGCTTTATTGTATTGGTTAGGCAGTCCGGTGCTGGGGTTGATTAGCCTAGAGTTGGGTAGCTTTTTAGCCCGGAGAATGCCATAAGTAATTGGCAACAATTAATCATTTAAGTAGGTAGGCGAGAAAAGAATAAGCTATGTAACTATATAAAAAGTTTTATCGTCAGCGGGGTCAACAGCACGATGGGTGCGCGTCTAAGGGTATTTCTAACGGCTGAGGAAGATCGGACACTGTTTGAACGAAGCAAACATCGTGTATCTAGAGCAGTGTCTGCGGACTGAGGAACGCACTTACAGTAGCCCTCAACTTGCTCAGAAACTAGAAGTGGAACGCCAGGTTAAGGACTGAGTTGCCAACACTGATCTAAGTAGGCAATCAGGGCTTGGCGGGACAGATGATGCTGCCGAATCACGCTCCAGACTTGGGCGATCGCCAAGGGGCTGCTAAATTCAACCCGCAAGGGTTGATAAGTCCCACATGCTGAAGGAATTTCTAGTTCTTGCAATCGACGATAGGCTTGCCAGCGATTGTCACACTGGACTTCAACATAGTCTTTCAAATGGATTTGCGATTCATTTGAATTCATTCATCAATTCTCCTAACCAGAAAAGTTATCAACTAGATTTGTTTTTTGCCGGTCATGTGTTACTGACGAGGCAGAAAAATAGTTAATCTGTAGGTTTAAAAATGGATTTCTCGCAGCTTAATTTAGCTATAAAAATTCTCATGACTAATGCTTGAGGTTGTTCAAAACACAACTGTACCTAGCTCAGAACGAATAAAATAAAGAGGATGGGTGATCGAAGACAATAAGTTTGTGCTTTAGCTCAAACGATTTTCTTGATGACTCTAGGCGGCAGACTTTATTAATCTGCATTAGTCTGCGATCAGACAACTTACACAATCTGCACAGAGGAGAACACGATGACAAATACTCAAACTTTGGTTTATCCGTTCGGACAAGTCACTGATAACGTCGTTTTACTAGAGCGCTCCACCACTGAGCCGATTTGTGAGGGAATGAATGCCCTTTTAGCCAGTTTCCAGGCGCTCTACTTGCAGTATCAAAAACATCATTTTGTGGTGGAAGGGGCTGAATTTTATATGCTGCACGAATTTTTTGAGGATGGCTATGAAGCTGCTCAAGAAAATGTGCATGAAATTGGTGAACGGTTGAATGGGCTAGGGGGAGTGCCCGCTGCCAGTTTCAGCAAGCTAGCTGAACTGTGCTGCTTTAGCCCTGAATCTGATGGCGCTTATGCCTGTCGGCAAATGCTAGAGAATGATCTGGTGGCAGAGCAGTCAATCATTAAACTGCTTCGCCAGCAAGCCTCCCAAGCTGAAAGCCTTGGCGATCGCGCAACCCGCTACCTGTACGAGAAAATTTTGATTAAGACTGAGGAACGGGCATATCACATTGCCCATTTCTTGGCACCGGATACCTTGGTGATCCTAAACGGTCATTCGTGACTGACTAGCTAGATTTATATCCAGTCAAGGGCGCTGCTGATCCACCTCTCTCTACTTCGGCTACCTCCTGTGTGAAAAGAGCGAACTGTTCAACTATAACTTGTTTGCGCATATATTGAGAACTATTCGCAAAAGATGCCTCAAAATTTCATCAATTGCCTGAATGAAAGTATTTAGGCGGTTGATGGACTGGATAACTTTAAGAGGGATTTAGATCCTGAGTGGAATTTGCTGGCTGACGACCGAGTTTGGTAAGTAGGCAATCTGATTCGGTATCTGATCGCACTGCTGGCGGAATTCCGCCAAATTGATGTTTTGGATTTGCGGTTTGGGGGGTGCCAGAATACCGCTTTGAGCTAACTGTTCTAGTGGTTGCGATCTGGAATCGCAATGTAAAGAAAAATAAACTTTGGTCGAGTAAATATCGTAAAACAGATTACAAAGCCTTAATTGAATTTGTTAAGTTCTTTGCAAATTGTTGCGGTTAAAGGCTTCAGGCGTCACCAGTAGAGGTTTTTGGGTAACAATACCTATAGATAGTTAGCAGATAAAGCCTTAATACTTCTTAATCTTTGAACTGTTCACCTAGGAGTCTGACTGCATGTTTACCCACGTCAAGTCCACAATTCGGCACGTTGCGCCCGCCTCGCTGCAAGGGCGATCGCTGATGAAAGTGGTCTATGTCGTGCTGGAAGCCCAGTACCAAAGCGCTTTAACGGCGGCAGTGCGAGCGATTAACGAAAACCACCCCAGCTTGGCGATCGAGATCAATGGCTATTTGATTGAAGAATTGCGGGATGCCGATAACTTCGCTGCCTTTCAGCGCGACATGGCCGAAGCCAACGTGTTTATTGCTTCGCTGATTTTTCTAGAAGACCTGGCCGACAAAGTGGTTGAAGCTGTCGCCCCCCACCGCGATCGCCTGGATGTAGCGGTGGTGTTTCCCTCCATGCCCCAGGTGATGCGCCTGAACAAAATGGGCAGCTTCTCGATGGCTCAACTCGGTCAATCCAAGAGCATGATTGGCCAGTTCATGAAAAAGCGGAAGGAAAAATCTGGCTCTGGCTTCCAAGATGGAATGCTGAAGCTGCTGCAAACCCTGCCAAAAGTGCTGAAGTATTTGCCAATTGATAAAGCCCAAGATGCCCGCAACTTCATGCTCAGCTTTCAATATTGGCTGGGCGGCTCGCAGCAGAACTTAGAAAACTTTCTGCTGATGCTGGCGGATCGGTACGTGTTCAAGAGCGATCAGCCCAACAGCCTAATTTTGCAGTATCTTGATCCAGTTACGTACCCTGATATGGGCGTCTGGCATCCCCTTGCCCCGCAAATGTTTGAAGACGTGCGGGAATACCTGAACTGGTTTAACTCCCGCCGCGACATTCCGACTGACCTGAAAGATCCCCTTGCCCCGACCATTGGGATCATTCTCCAACGCACTCACTTGGTGACAGGCGACGATGCCCACTACGTGGCCGTGGTACAGGAAATTGAGTCGATGGGAGCCAGGATTATTCCCGTTTTTGCTGGCGGCTTAGACTTCTCGAAGCCGATGGAAGCCTTTTTCTATGACCCGGCCGCCCTCAAAGACCCCAAACCGATCGTCGATGCGGTGATTAACCTGACTGGGTTTGCCCTGGTGGGTGGCCCGGCCAAGCAGGATCACCCGAAGGCGATCGCCGTGCTCAAAAAACTCAACCGCCCCTACATGGTGGCGCTGCCACTGGTCTTCCAAACCACGGAAGAATGGGAAGAAAGTGATTTAGGATTGCACCCAATCCAGGTGGCGCTGCAAATTGCCCTGCCGGAACTGGATGGCGCGATCGAGCCAATTATTCTATCGGGTCGCGATGGCACCACGGGTAAAGCGATCGCTCTCCAAGATCGGGTGGAAATCATTGCCCAGCGGGCGATGAAGTGGGCTGCTCTGCGCCGTAAGCCGAAAATTGACAAGAAAGTGGCGATTACAGTGTTTAGCTTCCCGCCCGACAAGGGCAACGTCGGTACCGCCGCTTATTTAGATGTATTTGGCTCGATTTATAAGGTGATGGAGTCGCTCAAGCACAACGGATACGACTTGGCTGGCTTACCGGAAAGTCCAGAAAGCCTGATGCTAGAAGTTCTGCACGATGCCCAAGCTCAGTACAGCAGCCCTGAACTCAATATTGCCTACAAAATGGGCGTGCAGGAGTACGAAGCCCTCACACCCTTCTCAGAGCGGCTAGAAGAGTCTTGGGGCAAGCCGCCTGGGCATCTGAACAGTGACGGGCAAAACCTGCTGATTTTTGGCAAGCACTACGGCAACGTGTTTATTGGCGTCCAGCCCACCTTTGGCTACGAAGGCGACCCGATGCGGCTGCTGTTCTCGCGATCGGCCAGCCCCCACCACGGGTTTGCCGCCTACTATACTTACCTAAATAAAATTTGGCAAGCCGATGCCGTACTCCACTTTGGTACCCACGGCTCCCTGGAGTTTATGCCCGGCAAGCAAATGGGCATGTCTGGCGACTGCTATCCTGATAACTTGATTGGCACCATTCCCAACCTCTATTACTACGCCGCCAACAATCCCTCGGAAGCGACGATCGCCAAACGGCGCAGCTACGCCAACACGATCAGCTACCTAACCCCCCCGGCTGAGAATGCTGGACTGTACAAGGGACTGCGGGAGCTGAGCGACCTGATTGCCTCTTACCAAACCCTGAAGGACACAGGGCGCGGGGGAGCGATCGTCAACACGATTATGGACAAGTGCCGCTTGGTCAATCTGGACAAAGATATCGCTCTGCCCGATACCGATGCTCAGTTGATGACAGGGGAAGAGCGAGATCAAATTGTCGGCCAGGTCTATATCAAACTGATGGAGATTGAATCGCGCCTGCTGCCCTGTGGACTGCACGTAATTGGCAACCCGCCCAGCGCCGAAGAGGCGATCGCCACCCTGGTTAACATTGCCAGCCTGGATCGCTCCGAAGAAGAAATCACTGGCTTGCCAAGAATTTTGGCCACCAGCATTGGGCGTGATTTAGATGAAATCTATCAAAATAGCGATCGCGGTGTTTTGGCTGATGTGGAATGCTTGCAGTCGATCACTGAAGCCACCCGCGCTGCTGTAACTGCCCTCGTCCAAACTCAAATCGATCCCGATGGACGAGTTTCCCGCGTGACTGGCCTCAACTTCTTCAATATGGGGCGCAAAGAACCCTGGCTAGAAGCCCTCCACACGGCTGGCTATGCCAAAGTTGACCCCGAACAGCTTAAACCCTTGGTTGAATACCTAGAATTCTGCCTCAAGCAAGTCGTGGCCGACAACGAGCTAGGAGCGCTGCTGCAAGCCCTGGAAGGTGAATATATCCTGCCCGGCCCCGGCGGCGACCCGATCCGCAACCCGGATGTGCTGCCGACCGGCAAAAACATCCACGCCCTCGATCCGCAGTCGATTCCCACGGCGGCCGCGATTAAGTCGGCCAAAGTTGTTGTCGATCGCCTGCTGGCCCGCCAACGGGAAGAAAATAATGGCGCTTGGCCAGAAACGATCGCCCTCGTCCTCTGGGGCACGGACAATATTAAGACCTACGGCGAATCGCTGGCCCAGGTGATGTGGATGGTCGGGGTACGCCCGCTGCCCGACTCCCTGGGACGGGTCAACAAACTGGAGCTAATTTCCTTGGAAGAACTGGGACGGCCGCGGATTGATGTCGTCGTCAACTGCTCTGGCGTCTTCCGCGATTTGTTTGTCAACCAGATGGCCCTGCTGGACAAAGCCGTTAAAATGGCTGCCGAAGCCGATGAACCCAGCCCGATGAACTTCATCCGTAAGCACGCCCTCCAGCAAGCTGAAGAGCTAGGGATTAATCTCCGCCAGGCGGCAACGCGGGTGTTCACGAATGCTTCTGGCTCCTATGCTTCTAACGTCAACTTGGCGGTGGAAAATAGCACCTGGGAGCAGGAATCTGAACTCCAGGAAATGTACCTGACCCGCAAGTCCTTTGCCTTTTCCTCCGACTCCCCCGGCAACATGGATCAGTCGCGGCAGGTGTTTGAATCGGCGCTCAAAACCGTCGATGTCACGTTCCAAAACCTCGATTCGTCTGAAATTAGCCTCACCGATGTCAGCCATTACTTTGACTCTGACCCGACCAAGGTGGTGAGCAGCCTGCGCGGCGATGGCTCCACGCCCAAGTCCTACATTGCTGACACGACAACAGCTAATGCCCAAGTCCGTACTCTTTCCGAAACCGTCCGCCTAGACAGCCGCACCAAGCTGCTCAACCCCAAGTGGTACGAAGGAATGCTCGACCACGGCTACGAAGGGGTGCGAGAAATTTCTAAGCGGCTGGTTAACACGATGGGCTGGTCGGCCACGGCGGGGGCGGTCGATAACTGGGTTTATGAAGATGTCAACACCACCTTCATTGAAGATCAGGCGATGCGCGATCGGATGAAAAACCTTAACCCCCACTCCTTCCGCAAAATGGTCAGTACGCTGCTAGAAGTCAACGGACGCGGCTACTGGGAAACCAGCGAAGCCAACCTGCAAATGCTGCGCGAACTCTACCAAGAACTGGAAGACCGAATTGAGGGCATTGAATAGCTTTTTACAAAAAGTTAAGCTAGGGGTGAGTAATTATTTTGCTCGCCCCTAGTTTTTTGAAATTGACGCTTTGTCGTTAGGTAGATCTCAGCTCATTTTCCTCTTGAGTTGACGACTGCTCTACTTGTGATTACAATGTAATTACATTTTACTCCTGAAGTCATTATAGATAGGTATGAGCGCACCTATTAGAACCCGAATTGTAAAAATTGGAAATTCTCAAGGTATTCGTATTCCTAAACTGCTCTTGGAGCAAAGCGGTATTCATTCAGAAGTTGAAATCGAAGTGCAGGGCGATCATCTAACTATTCGTACAGCATCACGCTTACGAAATGGATGGGATGAAGCCTTTGCTGAAATGGCTGATCGACACGACGATATTCTATTGGATGAAATCAATCCTACAGATTGGGATCAAGTTGAATGGGAGTGGTAGTCAAGCGTTTCGATGTTTTTCTGGTGAATCTCGATCCTACGATTGGCAGTGAGATTCAGAAGGCTCGACCCTGCGTAGTCGTTTCGCCAGACGAGATGAATCGTTATATCGCTACGCTCATCATTGCCCCAATGACGACAAAAGGGAAGCTATATCCTACTCGTGTTGTTTGCCAGTTTCAGGGCAAGGATGGGCAAATTGTTCTGGATCAAATTCGCACAATAGACAAGGCTCGATTGGTTAAAAAGCTTGGTCAAATTAGTCAAGATGAACAAAGAGCGGTGCTTGACATCTTGGCTGAGCTGTTTGCCGAGTGAGCTACCTAACCAGGGTTTACAACGGAAATGTTAAAGATGCATTTGAAGCAGTTGTGGAAGCTTACCAAGACTTGGGTAGACTGTTGCCGGCTGTGTTGCAAAAACTGAACTACGTGGTAGGGTAAGACGCTCTCGTCTAAATTCCTTTCTCTGTGATGTCAACCTCCGAACCGTTCAAATGGCGGCACTTCCTAGCTGAGATCATCTTGCAAT